>OJKJ01000028.1_pt1 | contig 122485 bp, 118 predicted proteins | sample 1596491 | NCBI WGS metagenome assembly OJKJ01 (sample SAMEA4350160, study PRJEB24818) | metagenome | biome: human; feature: gut; material: faeces | place: Denmark | collected 2013-09
ACGGGTTATTGATCCAGGAATTCCGATTCGAGGATTTACGTACCCCGTATTTTACGGGGACGTTCCATAACCAACACACCAGAAATTACCCTGCCGATATATCGTCTAATTCCACCAGGTCAGCCTCACCTCCTCCGCCGTGGCGTTCAAACCGTAGTCCTCCAGCGCCCGCAGGAAAAACATAGGTCCGTTGCTGTCGTCATCGGCAGCAAACTCCCGGTAATCCACCAGGTAGTCCTCCACCTCGCCGTAGGTTTTTTCAATCTGTTCGTAACTCCAACCCTCAATAGGGGCACCGAACCGGACGCCGATCAGCTTTCCAAGCCAGCCGGCATAGAGCTTTTCCATATAGTTATCAGGAATCATTGATAAAATCTCCTTTCTTTTCCGAGCCGTCGTCACTCCTTCACCGCTCCTAGCACCATTCCCTTGACGAAATATTTTTGCAGGAACGGATAGACCAGCAGGATGGGCAGGGTAGCCACAATGGTGATGGCCATTTTAATGGAATCGGGGGTGATATTCACCGTACGCATCTGGCGCATCATTGTGGATTTCGCCTGCTTTGCAATGGCGGTAGCCTCTGCCTGGCGCAGTACCTTCATCAGCACGAACTGCAGGCTTTCCAGATTGGGGTTCGTGACGTAGTACAGGGTATCCTGCCAGGCGCTCCACTGCGCCACCGCGACAAAGAGGCCCACTGTAGCCAGCATAGGGGTAGACATGGGCAGCACAATCCGGAAATAGACCGCCCATTCCCCGGCCCCATCCAAAAAAGCCGCCTCCTCCAATCCTTTGGGCAGTTGGATGATATAGGTTCTGAACAGAATCATATAGTACGCGCTGAAGGCTCCCGGCAGAATATAGACCCAGAAGGTGTTGTAGATGCCCAACTGCTGGTAGAGCAGAAAGGTTGGGATCAGGCCGCCGGAAATGAACATGGAGGTGACGAAAAAAAGATAAAAAAACCGGTATCCCACCAAATTTTTCTTGGTCAGCGCATAGGCGCACATAGAGGTTACCGCCAGGGTTAGAAACGACCCTATCACCGTTCTCAATACACTGACGCCCAAAGCCCGGTACAGATTTTCGTAGCCGAATACCGTTCGGTAACTGTCCAGGCTGAACTTCCGCGGCCACAGTGAAATCCCTCCCGCTGTCGCGTCCCTGGCGTCGTTAAGCGAAATTGCCAGGATATTTAAAAAGGGATACAGGGTCAGTACCACCACCACCGTCATCACAACGGCTATCACAGCACTGAGCGCGAAATCCTCCCTTGTTTTTTTCATGAAGTCTCCCATCCTTTCTGCTCTTTTACCTCAGAAAATACTGTACTCGCTCACCTTCCTGGAAAAGGCGTTGGCTGAGAGAATCAGCACCAGCGATACTGCCTGACGCATCAGTCCAATGGCAGTGGCGTAGGAATACTGCCCCTGCTGGATACCCAGGCGATACACATAGGTATCCAACACTTCGCTGTAATCGGACACCATGGCGTTCCCCAAAAGGTAAGAGGCGTCAAAGCCTGCGTTGAGCAGGTCCGGCACCGCCATAATCAGCAGCACCACTATAGTGGGGGCAATTCCGGGCAACGTGATGGCAAAAATCCGCTTGATCCGCCCTGCGCCGTCCACCATGGCTGCTTCATAAAGCTGGGGATCGATCCCAGAAATGGCGCAGATATAGATAATGGCCGACCAGCCCATTTCCTTCCAAATGTTGATGGCCGCCACCAGCCACCAGAAGGCCTTGGGAAGAGTGAAAAACATCACGGGCTCCTTTATAATCCCCAGCGCAGAGAGCAACCCGTTGACCTGCCCCGATGGAGAGAGGAATGTCAAAGCAATATTCGCCACCACTACAAAGGACACAAAATGCGGCAAATAGGAAACGGTCTGTACCAACTTCTTCATCCGCAGGTTTCCCATCTCGTTAAGCAGCACGGCGAAGCCGATGGGGAACACTGTGCCAAATGTGATGTTCAGAAAACTGATCGCCAGGGTGTTGCGCAGAATATTTCCAAAATTACCGTCTGAAAAAAAGCGAGAGAAATGGCGCAGCCCAACAAATTCACTGCCTTGGAATCCAAGGCCCGGGTTGTAGTCAAAAAAGGCAGTGGCCATGCCCCAGATAGGCAAATAGGCAAACAGGAACGTAAATACAAAAGCTGGGAGAATCATCAAAAGCAGCCTGCGCTGCCGGATTATTCTGGCGCCAAAGCCCTGTCTCCTTCCCCCCGGAGAGGGTTTCTTTTTCTCCATCACACATTCTCCTCTCGGGGCGGGGGACAACGGTCTGTCCCCCTTTCCCATACTTTTCTCAGTCCCAAGTCTCCATTCTTTCCTCATAGAGCGCCTGATAGGCTGTCTCTACGCCGTCGAGTCCAGATTTTTCCAGTTCTGCCGACATAGTATTCCATTCAGTTTCAAATTCTTCTGCCGTTTTCGCCATCACAGCCCGTGGAAGATATTTCTCATAAAGGGTTTTGAGATTCAGAGAGTCCACATATTCCTGGGATTTAGGGTCCAGCTCCAATCCGGCAAATTCTGTAATATCTACGCTCATTTCCCTGTGCTTGTCGAAATAATTTTCTCCGGTCAGGCCCATTTCTCCATTGACCCGTGTAGTGTTTTCATCCCACCACATGCCTACGTCCATTTTTCCCACATAGTCGTACTGTCCGTCCGGATGGTTCACTTCACCGTAGGTAAAGGCCCACAAGCTGTTAATTCCGTGATTCCACCACCAGTTTTCGTCAGAGGCCCACATCTCCCCCATCCAGGTAGTGGCCTCGACAAAGGGCCGGCCCGGAAGATACTCGATATCCTTGTGTACGATATAGTCGTAACCCTCTGTCTCCTCAACGGTGTTCTCCCCATCGAAATCATAGTTGACAATACCCAATTGGGTCAGCCATCCCTCTTCCGAATTGAGGTAATTGTAGAACCGCAGGTACCGGTCGGGATCCCGGTTGGCTACGGTCAATGTCATGCCAGAATTGTAGAGGTTTACCGTATAGGGCGCGTAGGCGGTATGCTCCACATCGCTGTTTGCTGCAGGATAGAAGTAGACCATCTGCGTATCTGTACCATTCGCCGCCTCGTAAGCGATCACCTCTGAATTGATCTCCCAGCCTGAACCGATATAGGACCACACTTTGCCAGCCACGCATTTCTGTTTGAGCATCTCCATGGAAAGTACAGAGCTCTCCACATCCAGCAGTCCCTCTGTGTTCAGCTTGTTTAGAAATTGGAAATAGGCTTTCATGTCGTCATTCCGGGTAAAGTGCTGCAGTTTCCCATCCTTCAGAACAAGGCCGTCACTGTAGGAAAGTCCATAGGCCGCCGCACCGGTAGAGATGATGGTATCCAGCATTCCCTGGGGACCCATGGCAAGGGCAAGCGGGACCATTTCCTGGCTTGTTCCTTTCACCTCATTCAGCAGAGCTTCGTATTCCTCCAGAGTTTTCGGCATCTTGTCATAGCCGTTTTCCTCAAAGTACTCGGTACGTACGTTAAAACTGATGCCGGCCTCGGGATAAACTTGGGAATCTGCAAACTGATAACCGCCCGGCATGTAATAAAAGTCGCCGTTTTCGTCTGCGATCTTGTCCTTGAGATCCTTCCAGTTTTTCTCGAGAATTTCAGGAGCGTTCTTTTCTAACAGCTCATTGAGCTTCAGCAGTTTTCCAGCGTCCTTATACTGCTTCATCAGAGTTTTATCGGTCAGGTTTCCATTGCCAAAATCGATCAAGTCGGGAAGGTCATCGCTGGCCAGCATAACCCTCAGGCGCTCCTCCGGTTCTGCAGGCGGCAGAATCCATTTCAATCTCACCCCAGTAGCCTCATAAACCTGTTCTATCACAGGGGCTTCCTGCGGAGGCGCTTTGGCCAGAGGGTCCGGTACAAAATAGGTGAACTCGATGTCTTCCTCCCGCGTTCCCTGCTGGACCGCACTGTTCTCGCCGGCAGCACTTTCTTCGCTTCCGTTCTCCTGCCGGCTGACGGAGGACGCAGGCGCGCCGGAACAGCCTGCAAACAGTCCGCAGCCCAGCGAGGCCGCTAAAAGAAGGGCCGCTGTCCTCTTCCATCGTTTCATACTTTTACCATCTTCCTTTCCGCGGGGGTACGGGACCATGAGCGTCGTAAACCGCTTTCCAGCCTGCCGGGCTGCTCCCGTCTCCCTCCGGTTTATTTGTCACCATTATACGGGAGATATCTTCCGGAATTCTATCCAAAATTCCGATCATCTCTTTGAAAATCTGATACAAAACAGAAAGGAATCTCCACCTGAGCCCTGGTGCCCTTTCCCTCCTCGGACCAGAGGGAAAGCCCGAATTCCGAGCCGAAATGCAGCTTGATCCGCTGGTCGATGTTACGGCAGCCGATACCATTCCCCTCTCCTTCCGGAACGACGCTCTGCAGCAGGGCCTGCAGCCGCACATTGTTGATCCCCAGACCGTCATCTTCCACTGTGAGGCAGAGTCTGTCCCCTTTCACAGCAGCGGAAATCACAACGGTAAGCTTTTCCTTCTCCCCTGCCATGCCGTGCTGGATACAGTTTTCCACCAAAGGCTGCAAGGTCAGCTTGAGCACCGCAGCTTCCTCCAGCTCAGCGGGAACCTGGCAGTGCACCTGGATGCGTCCCGCATACCGCAGCTGCTGCAGTTCCAGATAAGCCTCCACTCCCTCCATCTCCTGGCCAAGAGTGATAATCTCCTTGCCCCGGCTCAGGTTAATACGATAAAAGCGCGCCAGCAGCTCCACGCTTCTCCGAACAGATTCCCGGCTGTGGTCCAGCGTGAGCCAGGAAATAGTGGAGAGAGCGTTGTACAGAAAGTGCGGGTTGATCTGTGCCTGAAGTGAATCCAAGCGGGCTTTTGTCTTTTCCAGCTCCAGAACATATTTCTGCCGGATCATCTCCTGAAGCCGTGCAGCCAGGGAAGTGAAATGCCGGTCGATCTGAGCGATCTCATCCGCCCCGCTCTCTGCCGGCCCTATTTCTGCTTCGCCGCCCAGAAGCCGTTCCATCTTCTCTGCCAACGCACCGGTTCGCCTGGTGATAGAATGAGTAAACAACAGAATCAGCAGAAGAGAAAGCAGGGCGGTGACAGCCAGAAAGGCCGCACTGAGAAAAAGCAGCTGTCTTGCCCCGGCAGAAGCTTCCCTGACCGGGCAGGAGAAGGAAAGCCTCCATCCATTTCCGAGCACTGTCTGTATCCGGTAGTCCTCTCCCAGCCGGACCAATTCGTTATCCGGCTGATCCGCAGCGTTTTCCATTTTTCCTGCTGCAGAAAGAACCGGATCCCCATTCAGGTCGTAAAGCGACGCTCCATAGAGGGGATCCACCGTAGAAAGCACATGGGAAAGCACTTCCGCCGAAACCGTCACAGTCAGGAGATGCTTCCGGGCATATTCGTTTGCAGCGCTTCCTACAAACTTGCTGTAGGCAATCGCCGGCTCCCCCGTCTCGTTCTTTCTGTTGACGGGATTCCAGTATTCTGTGTTCCGTTTCAGCTTCCGGACGCCGCTCCAAAGTCCTGTAGCTCCCATACCCGCAATCCGTTCCTCCTCCGATGTGCCTTTCAGATACTCCTCCAAATTCACAAAAAATGGCGGCGCAGAAATCAAGGTGGGATTGCCGCTGTAATAGGTCAGCTGCTTGACATCCGGATAGACGTATAGTGTTTCCAGGTATTTTGAATAGACAGAGAGATAGATTTCCTGGGCGTCAATCGGCGCGTCATAGGATCCAGCCAGCAGCTCCGAAATATTCCGGTCTTGACCCAGCGTGTTAACTAGAAGCTCGTAAGATTCAAATAAATTTTCCATTTCCCGGGAAATCCGTTGGAACTGAGAGAATATATCGCGTTCCAATTTCTCCCTTTCCATGCTTTGGGTCCGGAGAATCAGCATTCCGCCGATCAACGCAATAGGCAGGAACACCGCCAGAAAATAGATGAGGATCATCTTCCCCCGCAGCTTCAGTCTATCGAACGCAGGTATTCCTTTCATTTTTTGCTCCCCCAATACTGCTCCCGGAAGGCGCCGGGCGCTACACCGTAATACTTCCGAAAAACCAGGTTGAAATAGGAGGGATTTTCGTATCCTACTAAATTGCCAATCTCATACACCTTATACTCGGGGGACAGAAGGTACCCACGGGCCTTCTCCATCCTCACTGACTGTAGATAGTCCAGAATAGTGACTCCCATCTTGTTTTTAAAGACCCTGCGGGTATAGGAAGGGGAAAAATGGATGCGTTCCGCGATCTCCTCCACAGACAGATCCTTTTGATATTCCCTGTCCACGATCTCCTTAATCTGCTCAGCGGCCGACTTGCTGGAGTTGCTCTTCTGAGCGAAAGCCAGATCCATCAGCGTGTTCAGAACGCCCTCGAGATGTGCTTTGATTTCCTCCTTGGTCTTCAGCTGGAGCAGCCTGGTGTATTCCGCATGGGTGGAAATCCCGCTTGCAGCCGGAGCCACCCGCTTTCTGACCGCCATTACGGCAGAGGCGATGATCTCGATAGCGGTACCCAGAATGCTTTCCCGGGACTGGCGCTTTCCAAAGGCATTGAACACCCGGTCGGAAAATTCCCGCACCTTTTCCCTGTCCCCCGCAGCCAGCACCGAAATCACCTCATCTGCATAGATGGACAGGTCGTTTTCCTCCTTTTCCGCAACGGCTTCCTCAAAAAAGAATACCTTTCCGTATCCCATGTGAAAGCACTCCTGCAGGGCGCTGCTGGCCTGTAGGAGCAGGGCTCCCATCTGCAAGGGTGAAGAACTCAACTCGCTGAAGCCTACGCAGTACTCCCCCTCACAGGCCAGCTGCAACTCCCGCAATAGTTCCTCCCCACAGTCAATGAGGTGTGCCATTACCGCCTCCTCTTTGAGGATGGAAGAAAAACAGAAAATCAGCGTCAAGATCCCCTCCTCCGTCAAGACGCCGGAGGAGCATCCATAGCGGCTGCGCAGGTGTTCTGCAATTTCCAGACCTTGCTCTGGTATCCTGCCGCAGTCCGCAGCCATAACCGCATATTCTCCGGACTCCAAATAGAGTCCCGCCCCCGCCGCTTTCTTTAACAGCCCATCCTCCTCCTGCCAGTCTCCTGAAAGCAGCCTCCTCACAACTTCCCGCTGCATGTCCGCGCCCGGCAGAAATTCCCGTTCAGCCGGGGACTTGACCGGAAGCTCCTCTCCGGCCAGCAGGGAAAGCAGCCGTTCCAACTCCATTCTGTTCACCGGCTTGAGCAGATACTCCCTGGCCCCCAGGCTTACCGCCTCCCGCGCACAGGAAAAATCCTGATATCCCGAAATAAAAACGATCTCTCCGGAAAACCCCTGTTCCCTCAGCCGCCTTGTCATGGCGACGCCGTCCAGCTTCGGCATTTTTACATCAGAAATCACTACATCGGGGCAGAGTTCCAAAATCCGGCGGAGCCCTTCCTCTCCATTTCGCGCCGTCCCGCATATTTCAAGCTCCAACGGCATGTCTGAAAGCATTTTCTCGATCCCGAACAGTTCCAAATCCTCATCATCCGCCAAAAACACACGCATGGTATTTCCCCCTTCTTTTTTATTATATCACCCGTAAATTCGACAAAAAATAGCAATATCTGCCACTGGTATCACAAAACGAGCCTGCCGCCCGGGTCGTTTTCCCAGGCGGCAGGCTCGTTTATAACCCCTATTTTCATTCAGCCGGCGTACTGCGTGCAGGCCATTGCCCGCTGCCAAGCTGCTTTTCTTTTCTGTTGAAATATTCTTCCTTCAGGATGGAATAGGACTCATCGTCGAAAATCTGTCCGTCAAAACGCTGAAACGCACGAAGGATTGTCCCCTCATGCCGGAACCCGCATTTTTCAATTACCCTCCTGGAACGTTCGTTCACGGTAAAATGGCTGATGGCCAGCACATCCAGCTTCTTTTTTTCGAAGGCACAGCGGATCATTGCCTGCAGAGCTTCTGGCATCAATCCTCTGCCCCAATATTCTTTGGAAAGCTCATAACCGACAGAAAGGGAATTGACTTTATAACGGCGAATATCCTTCTGAAATTTGATTTTCCCCACTGCGTGCATGGTCTCCTTCAGGACAATGGCATAACAGCCGCTGTCCCTCATTGCCCGGTGGAAATCTCTCTCTGCCTCTTCCAGGTTGGCGGCAGGCTTTGCGCCTGAGGCCAGCATAACCTCAGGATCAGAAACAAGCCGCACAAAATCATCAAAATCGGACAACCGCCATTTCCGCAGCAGCAGCCGTTCCGTTTCCATCGGACTCTGCAAAAGCTTCATGATCCCCATCTTTTCTTCCTCACTTAAAATATTGGTAGTATTGGCATTTGATCATGCCGTTATAAAGTTTCCGGCGTTTGTCCGCCTTTCTGCCGAACATGTTCTCAAACTCCTCATCCGGCGTAATGACGCTATAGCTCCAGCCTTTTCTGCGTTCAAACCGTTCTCCCATGACCTTGTAGAGCTTTTCTGCCTCCCGCAGGTCCAGCAGCCTCTCTCCATAAGGCGGATTGCAGACAACGCATCCGAAGGGTCCCTCCTCCGAAAACTGGCGGACATCCCGAACCTCTGCCCGAACATGGGCAATGACACCCGCTTTTTTAGCGTTCTCCAAAGACAGCGAAACAGCGGCCGGGTCGATATCATATCCGACAGCACGAAACGCCACATCAGTTTTTGCCAAAGAAACAGCCCGTTCTCTTTCAGCCTGCCATACCTTTGGCTGTGCATCCAACCAACGCTCCGCCTGAAATGCCCGGTTAGCCCCGGGCGCCATGTTCATGGCAAGCATTGCCGCTTCAATCAGCAGAGTGCCGGACCCACAGAAGGGATCAATGAAATTGCCGTCCGGTCTCACTCTCGCCAGTTTGACCAGGCAAGCTGCCAGCGTCTCCTTGATGGGAGCTTCCGCTGAGTTCCGCCGGTATCCCCGCTTATGAAGCCCCTCGCCGCTGGTATCCAGCATAACGCTGGCTTCATCCTTCAGCAGCCGGAAGCGGATCCTGTGCAGGGGCCCCGTCTCTTGGAACCAGGAGACATGGTATTTTGTTTTCAGGCGCTCTACTACCGCTTTCTTTATGATTGCCTGGCAATCAGGAACACTGTAAAGCTTGCTGGAAAGACTGCTTCCGGAAACGGGAAACTCGTCCTCCTGATGCAGAAAATTCTCCCAGGGGATAGACTTCACACCTTCAAACAGCTGTTCAAAGGTAGTCGCCCGGAAGCTTTTCAACAGAATCAGGATGCGCTCCGAATACCGGGAATTGAGATTGGCACGGACAAGCGTCGCATAATCCCCTTCGAACAAGACCCGTCCGTTTTCAGCCCGAACATTTTCACATCCCATATCGCGAAGCTCTTCAGCCACCAAGCCTTCAACACCCAACAGACAGGGCGCACAAAACGTCATATTTTCTTTCATCATACCAAACACCTCTCTTTTTCAAACTGAGACAGCATTTTAGCCCCGACCTTTCAATTGCTGATACCGCAATTGAAACTCTCTCTTCTCAGTTTTTTCAGTGTACCACATCTGATGGAAAAAAGCACGAAAAAACGGAGGAGATCCTTGTGAAGGATCTCCTCCGCCCCGTTTCGTTACGCCTTTATATCTGGAACCAGCAGGCCATAATCCCCATCTTTTCTCCGGTATACTACATTGATCTCGCCGCTGACATCATCCCGGAACATAAAAAACTCATGTCCCAGCAAATTCATCTGTAAAATAGCCTCCTCCGGCGTCATCACCTTGACGAAAAACCTCTTTGTCCTGACCAACTGGTACTCTTCATCCGGCTCATCATAATAGGTGTCCGTCAACTCCACAGGCTGCATCTTTTTCGTGCGCTCCAGTTTTGTCTTATTCCTGCGAATCTGCTTTCCCAGAGCCGCCACCACATGATCCAACGCTTCGTTCATTTCCTGGGTTGTCTCTTCCGCCCTGTAAATCATCCCACGCTGTTTGATTGTTATTTCAACCGTCTGGCGATTCCGTTCCACAGTAACCGTGACGGTCGCCTCCGCATCTTCATCGAAAATCCTATCAAATTTTGAAAGCTTCTTCTCCGCAAGCTCCTTAAAATTGTCCCTCAAATTGACTTTTCTTCCGACAATAGTAATCTTCATGGTTTACACCCGTCCGCCCAAGCCTTAAAGCTTATATGGGCAAACACTTCCTTTCGTCAGATTTCCGGGAACTTTCAGCTCTTCCGGACTACCGGAAGAACACCTTCCGTCTCCGTATCTACATTTTAACACAATGCCTAAAATAAATCAATAAGACGTTTTAAATTATAGTTCTTTTGTGCCGCGTGACATGGCAACCCACATTGATAGCTACCGGCAGTCCTGCAATATGAGTGGCAAAGGTTTCTATATTCACAGCGAGCGCCGTCGTATCTCCGCCAAACCCCTGTGGGCCGACACCCGTACGATTGACGGCTTCCAGCATTTTTTCTTCCAGACGCGCATAAAACGGATCTGGATGTCTCACCAATACGCTGCGGCAAAGGGCTTTTTTTGCAAGATACGCACAAAGTTCAAAATCTCCGCCGATCCCAACTCCCAATACAACGGGCGGACAAGGATTCCCGCCTGCCGTCCTGACCGTATCGACCGCATAAGCTATCAAATCCTCCTCCGTTGCCGCCGGAGTCAGCATGCGGATACTGCTCATATTTTCACTTCCAAATCCTTTGGGAGCAACGATAAGGCTGATTTTGTCTCCCGGTACCAGGCGGGTGTGGAGCACGGCGGGCGTATTATCGCCGCTGTTCACTCGCCGTAAGGGGTCGCTCACTACAGAACAGCGAAGCAGTCCTTCCACATATCCCCGGCTTACGCCAAGGTTGACCGCTTCCTCAAAATTTCCCTCAATATACACTTCCTGGCCTACTTCTGCAAAAACAACGGCCATGCCTGTATCCTGACATATCGGAATTTTCATGTCACGCGCCGCATCCAAATTTCTGCAGAGGTCGCACAGAACAGCGCCCGCTGTCTCCGCCGTCTCCTGACCCACCTGTTCGCGCACAAGCCGTTCCAAATCAGGCGGCAGTTCGCGGTTTGCCTCCACACACAAATTTTTCACTGCCTCTGTAATTTGGCAGGCCTGAATTGTCCTCATATGTATTTCCTTTCTTTTCTTTAAATTGCCCAATGCAAAACTAAAGCTGCTTTCCTTTTTCTCTTCAGCTTCGGAAACAGAAAAAGAGCCCCGAGACAGGCCCAAAATCAGCGGGGCCTGACCGTTGCTCTCATCAACTCTTCCTTTATTTCTGCTGTCCCCGACGTGAATAACCACGACGGGTGTCGTTACCACGTTTCAGGTCAGAAATTTTTTCATCACTGGTCTGCTTGAAGCGGGACATCATATCCTCAAAACTGCCGCTGTCATTCTTCTTGCTCTGCCACTCAAAATCCCCAGGACGAGCAGGACCCGGCTGCGGAGCAGGCCGAGGCTGTCTGGGCGGGCGGGAACGGTTATCGCGCCGGGGGCCGTCCGAACGGCGCTCCGGTCTGCGCTGTTGGTCTTCAGGAAGCGCCTTCTTCATAGACAGGCTGATCTTTCCCTCAGGACTTATCGCCAGCACCTTTACCTTCACTGACTGCCCCTCTGTCACAAAATCTTTAATTTCATTGACAAAAGTGGGCGCAACCTCAGAAATATGTACCATTCCTGTCTGACCGCCCTCAAAGCTGACAAACGCGCCGAATTTGGTGATCCCTGTCACCTTTCCCTCATAGATCTCTCCTACCTCAAGCTGCATAAAAAGAAATTTCCTCCTCGGCTGTGCCGAACGTAAATTAACAGATCAGTCGCTTCCACCGACATCCACAAAGACCCGTTCGCCCGGCTTGGCATAATCGAGATCCCGGCGGGCGACCTTTTCCGCATAGTCCGCCAAATCCTCATCCTTTTCCAGCGAATTTTTCAGTTCCTCGTTTTTGATCTGCTGTGTTTTTAACTGTGACTGCAGTGCATCCAGAGTATTCTGCTTGTCATGAATCTGCATCTGCTGATTCACCAATGAAAAAAGAAAAAAAGCGGCAAAACAGAGCACTGCAAATTTTAGGATCCAGCTCCCTTTATAACGGTCTATTTTTATCTCGTGCATTGGAGCCACCCCCATAATCCAATGGCCAAATGAAACAGTCCACTTATGTTACTATATTATATAATAGTCTACATAAGTTTTTCAAGACCTTTTTTTGTTTTCCCCGCCTTTTTTTGCTTCACTTGCCGCTTCTTTCCTGGCTTTCTCTTCTTCTTTCTGAAAAAAGGCAGCTTTAGATGCTTTTTCAGAAAGAAAAGGGCCCGGTCAGCTGCCTTTCGGATTCCCGCCGCCGTTCCAGAAACGAAGGGATCCAGCGCCAAAATCACACTAAAAGCTCCCAACAAATGCAACCCGGCCTGAAAGAAGCGCAGCCGCCCCTTATCAACCGCAAGCGCGCAGAGAAAGACCACAGCCGAACAGACTGCGCAGAAAATCATATCCAGAACCGCAGTCCCCACTTTTCCCAGCCCCAACAGAATCCGGAGAAGCTTGAAAATCAGAAACAAGCCTCCCAGAACAGCTCCCACAGCAAGGCAAAGAAACACACAACGCAGCGCCCAATCGCTCATTTAAACAGCCTGCCGAAAAAGGACATTGCCGGGTTGCTTTCCGTATAGGAAACAGCTGCCACCTTCCCAGACACCAGCATATCGCCTGTCTCGGAATTCAATGTTTCAATGTGCAGGGCCTCTCCCTTGATATTCAATTGTCCCAGGTCGGTCTGGGCGGTGATCAGCTCGTCGCTGAAAAAATCCACCCGCTTAATTCCCGTAGCCGTCAATTTTTCCCTGCCGTCTATGGTAAGGCTATGTTTTTTAATGGTTCTTTGCAGTTCCGGCATATGCATTCCCCTTTACTTTTATCAAGAAATGGATATGCCGCCGCCACTCAAATTATTCTTCTATCATACGATACAGATCCGCCGCCTGCTCCTTCTTGACCACTTCAGAAACCTGAAGGATTTCCGCTTTTATGGTACGCTCACCCAGTTTGAGTTCCAGAATGTCCCCTTCTTTGACGTCATAAGAGGCTCTGGCCTGCTTTCCGTTCACAAAAACGCGCCCGGCGTCACAGGCCTCATTGGCCACAGTCCTGCGTTTAATAATCCGGGACACTTTCAGATATTTATCAAGACGCATAAAAAACCAGCTTCCTTTCTCCGGCTTACAGGTTTTCCACACCTGCTTTGGTACTAGCCATATAAAAATGCAGGTCCGGAAACTGCACCGGACCTGCAAAACATACGCTGACAAATTACTTTCCGTTCACTGTATCCTTCAGAGCCTTGCCGGCTTTAAAAGCAGGTGCCTTGGAGGCAGGAATCTTGATTTCCTGATTGGTTCTGGGGTCACGGCCAGTGCGGGCGCCGCGCTCACGAACCTCAAAGGTACCAAAACCAACGAGCTGAACCTTATCACCCTTCTTCAGAGACTCCGTAATAGCCTCAATCACAGCATTAACAGCAGCGTCTGCATCCTTCTTAGTAATTTCAGCTTTAGTCGCGACATCAGCGATCAATTCAGATTTGTTCATCGTAAAGAAACCTCCAAAAATTTTTATGCGGCATTCCCAATTCTACAATACCGGCCGCGAATTCACTATGACTTTCCTTATCTTTCCCCGGAAAGTCTATAACATTTGCAATAATATCATATCCATCCACGTTTTTCAAGCATTTTTGCAATTTTTTGTCCTTTCGGAAGCATCAATACGTCGTTCCTGTCAACTGCATGCAAAAGGCCCAAACTTATCACATAAACGACTGCTCCTACGGCTATTCCTGCAGCCAGAGCAGCAGCCTCCCCAAAACTGTTCAGGACAAATTGTCTGCTGAAAAGCTCATAGATAAAGTATGCGCCGCATGCGCAGACGCCGGCTGAAGCCAGCGGTCTCAGCAACAACCCTGCAGAAATTTTGACCCCCGTTACCTTTTGTAGGCACCAAAGCTGCGATACTACCAGAAACAGATAACAGCAGAGCGTGCCGACCCCGGCGCCTGCAATATTGATTTCCGGAATCCCGCAAAGCCAGAAATTTACAGCAATCTTAATACCCATAGCCGCAAACAACAGCTTTACCGGAAGATCCATCCTTCCTACCGCCTGAAGCATACTGGAAAGCGGCGTGCTCAGCGCGGCTGCCAAAGACGCCAGCCCCAACAGGAACAACGCGCCTGCTATGATGGAACTGGACTGCCCCTTTCCATATAAAACCTGTACAATGGGTTCCGCCAGGGCGCTGATCCCCAACCCAGCAGGAAAACAGAAAAGTGCAGTCACCCGGATTACAGATTCCATACTGGACTTGATTTCCTTTTTGTTGCCCCGGGTCCACGCTTCCGTCACGCTGGGCAGAGCGCTGACGCCAAAGGCCTGTGTAATAGCAGGAACCAGCAGATAGATGGTGAGCGCCAGCGTGTAACATCCGTAAAGAAACGTGGAGACAGAGGATGGAGAATCCAAATAAATTTCTGGAATCTGTCCCTTGTAACAGGCGAGCAGGGCCTGCGGCGCCGTTTCCATAATGTGGCCAATCCGGTTCTGAAGAAATGTAGCGTCGATCAGCCCAGCCACATTCATCGCAATAGACCCCACAGCAATGGGAAGCGTGGTGGCGACAAGTTTTTTCATCGTTTCCCTTTTCCCTCTGGCCGGCGGCGCTTCCCGGTACATCCGGGCAGTGATGCCGTCACCCCGGAAACGATAACGCAGTGCCAGATAGAACAGGGAAAAAATCGACCCGCAGGTCACGCCCAAGACGGCAGCGGCGGCGGCAAAGGCCAGGGTAAGAAAAACGGCTTCGTCCGGTGAAGCCGGATGTACTGCAAAGACAGTTCCATTGGCCGCATACTCCTCCGTACACGCGGAGACCACCGCGCAGGCGGCGGAGAGTCCAATCAAAAGCTTAGCCACCGCCTCTACAATTTCCGACACTGCTGTGGGAATCATGTTGCGCAGCCCCTCATAATGCCCACGGAAAACCGCTCCAACACAGGCGAATAAAATTGCCGGGGCCAGAGCGAGCATGGGCAGAAGCGCATTTTGGTTTCCAACAATTTTTTCACAATAATCAGGCGCTGCCAGGGTTATCAGCACCATGCCAAGCAGGCCAGCCAAAAGGAAAGCCGGCAGGGAAACCCGTTTGACCTGCCGTACGTCGTTCCAGCGGCCCAACGTGCTGTCTTCCGATACCATTCTGGCAATGGCGATGGGGAAACCTGCCGTAGCCAGGCTGAAGATAGGACCGTAAAAATTATAAGCCACATTGAAAAGCCCCATGCCATATTCCCCTATGGCATACTTCAGCGGGATTTTGAACAGTGCCCCGATCACTTTCACAACAGCCATGCCGGCTGTCAGGATTAACGCCCCTTGCAGAAAGCTCTGCCTTGCGCCTCTCTCCTTTTTCTTCTCCGCTTTTGTCAAACAGATCATCCCCCTCTGCTATCCGATATCTATGAAGCAGGATGTCCGTTCAGTCCCTTTTTTTGAAAGCAAGCCTGTCGATAAACCTGAAATCCAACGTTTTCGGAGGGAAGAAAAGGAGGGCGCCGTCAGGGTTTCCCCAGGAAAAGCAGAATTGCTCCCCCCTCCCGCGTTGATTTTTCGACGCAAGTTTTCGTAGAAAGATGCTTTCTGAGAAAACAATTTCCCCCTGCAATCTTTGAACAGCTAGGCGGAGTGCTCTTTTTCGGCAAACTTAGAAAGCCTGTTCTCTGCAGATGAGAAACAGGCTTTCATTCTTTATAAATCAGTCAATACCATCACACCATAGGGAGGCAGAGTTACCCTTCCGCTGTATTGCAACCCACTGAGCACATCTGCGAGCGGCTTTTTACAGGTAAAGATACTGTTTTCTGCCGTATAATTCAGCAGGAAACGATAGACTTTGTCTCCCTTGACCCGTACGGCCAACTCCACTTCCGGCGGCAGCTCCAGTTCAGCAGCATAAGGTTCCTCCAAGCCGACACGGCACAGCAGCGCGGCTGCCAATTCTTCCGAGAAAGCCGAGCCCACGTAAACCGCTTCTCCCTGCCCGACACGCCTGCAAAGTATAGCAGGCTGCCCAGCATAATACTCCCTTTCATAAACGGCCAGTACCTCTCCGCCGGAAGCTCCCAACACTTCATTCAAAAGCGGCATCGGAAGAGATTTGCCCGCATAAGAAGCTGTACCTCCGCCGCCTTCCGGTACCAGCGTATACTCCTTCACCGTGCCTCCTATCAGCGATGCGGCCCCACCCGGAGCCGGGCGCATCGGGCAGCGGCCATATTCGTCCTTATAGCCTGTACGGGCACCGAAGATGATTTTCCCTCCCTGCTCCAGATAAGCCTTCAATACATCACAGACCATATCGGAAAGAAGAGAAATATGAGGCAAAATCAACAGTTCGTAAGGAAGCAGCTGTTCCAGGGTAAGCTGATCCCTCAGACATAGCAGGTCCATCGGCGCATGGGCCGTCTGGCAAGCGGCAAACCAGTTCATCACGGAGACGCCGTCAAGCGGTCCATGGAAAATATCCGCCTCCCCGTCCCACTCGGTGGCATAGTGATAAGCAAGGGCTATTTTGGCCTGATAACGGCTTCCTACTACAGAAGAGAGCTTTTCCGTCTCCTTATGAATTTCTCTGAGTTCCTGCAGCCTGCGCGTGTCCCGATTATCCCAGTCAAGAATACCGTTCCAATAGATTTCTGTTCCCACACTGCAGGTACGCCAACGGAAAAAGCTGATATAATCGGCGCCATGGGCAATAGACTGCATCGCCCAAAGGCGCATTTGGCCGGGCCTGGGCGCAGGCTGAGGCATTCTGGTCTGCCAGCCACCTCCACCGGACTGCTGCTCCATAATGCCGAAATTGGGCGAAATAGACCTCACTTTGGACAATGCCAGCCCGCTTGTCCTGTCGCGAAGCCTTCCAGCTGCAGCAGCATTGGCGTTGACAGACTGGTTCAGCGAATAGGCAAAATTAGGATAGCTGTCATACGTAAAAAAGTCCAGTGCTTCTTCGGTCATCTGCACATTGTCCAAATGGCCGAACATCCCGTTTGTCGTGATAAAATCTCCAGGTTTGCAATGGCTCCGGAGAATGTCGGCCTGCATCCTGCAGAAATCAATGGTCACTTTGGAGACAAAGCGCTTCTGTTCCAGCAGCAAATGGGGATTGGGAGAATCCGCCAAGGTGGGCCTGGCCACAAAAACCTCCTCCCAGTCGGTGTACTCCTGATTCCAGAACACCGTGCCCATAGCGTCGTTCAAAGCTTCCAACGTTCCGAATTTATCCTTGAGATATGCACGAAACGCCTTGGAATCGCTTTCGGCATAATACATGTTGGTCTCGCAGTTGAGCTCATTATCGATCTGCCAGCCTATGATCGCCGGATGCTTTCCATAGTGAGAAGCCAGCTGCTCCACCAGCCGGGCGCACAGCTCCAAGAATACTGGAGAAGTGTGGTTGCAGTGCCCCCGCATGCCGTGCCGGACTAAGGTTCCGTCCTGGAAAGCATTGAGGACCTCCGGATACTTCTCCGTCAGCCAAGCCGGCGGCGTCGCGGTCGGCGTACAGAAAATCACTTTCATTCCCTTGCTCTGCGCCAGATCCAGAAAACGGTCAAAAAAATCAAAGGTAAAGATCCCCTCGGTCCTCTCAAATTTGCTCCAAGCAAACTCCGCTATTCTGCAGACCTTGATTCCTGCCTCCAACATCCTGTCAAGATCACTTTCCCACAGTGTTTCCGGCCAATGCTCCGGGTAATAACAGACACCCAGCGTCAATCCCTGTAGATCAATTGCCTTTTCCATACTCCTGCCCCTTTCCAGCCCTGCGGCCTTCCTGTCAAATTGAGTTCATTATAGAGATATTCCCGCCGTTCTGTCAAGAGAAGAACCCCTCCCGCCTAAAAAGAAAATCCGGCAGTGCGGAAAGGCACTGCCGGACCCTTTTCTTTCAGACAGATCTGATTATTCTCCCAGTTTTGCACCGCAGGTGCCGCAATAGGCCTCAGAAGAAGAACACTGCCGTCCGCAGCCGGGGCAAGTCACTTTGTTCTGCTTGTCTCCCAATTCCTTTGAAACAGCCGCATACTGGGCAGCCAGTTCATCGATTTCAGCCATCTTGCCAACAACTTCTCCATCTCCTGCAAGCTGTTCCCTGCAGCTTTCATACACATACTGACCCAAAGCCTGATAGCGCTTGCTGATTTCAGAGTTGAGTTCAGCGGCGTTGATGCGCAGTTTGGAAACATCCATAATCTGCCCCGCCTTTTTTCCGACCGCCTCAGCAGCTGACTTTGCGTTTATGACTACATCATCAAGAATTCCCATGACAGTGATTCCTCCTTTTATCTGATCACATGAAATTTCGGAAACTTACCGCCGTTTCCTATGGTTTCATTATAACACACCGCCCCGGAATGTAAAGCAATTTTCCCGGGAGAAATATTACGATTCCCTTAAAGTTCCCTTACTTCGTCACAACTCATTTAACCAAGAAATTCCCGCAGCATGGAATTCCTTGGTACCAGTTCGGGACTGACAGGTTCAAACCTCATCAGCCTAGACTCCAAATCCCGGGCCTTTCGGTAATGGGGGCTGTCCGCTGCGATATCCCGCAGCAGCGGAATGGCTATCGTACGCAGCACGCAAGGTTCATAAATATGAATGGAGTTTACGGTATAATCAGCACTGATACGATAGGGACGGATATATTTATCCTCTCCCGAAACCACTTCCGGCCACATGGAAAGTGTGTGCTCCGGCGTGGTGTTCCGAAACTTGATGTCCCTGACGATCCTGCGGACCAGCCGCAGGTCCTGGGGCGCCATCACCTCTCCGTTGGCATCCTTAATCTGCTGCTTGACGCTGACATAAAGCTTGATGCAGCTTTCCTCAGGAAGCTCTTTTGTGAAAATCGGATTTAATCCATGTATTCCTTCTACGATCACAATATCATGCGTTCCGATTTCAAAACATCGCTCCTCGCCCTCCGGCCTGCCCAACAGAAAACTGTATTTAGGCACACTGAATTTTCCCGTGGTGATCACATTGGAAAGACAGGTTTTGATCTTTTTTTCGTCCAGCGCCTCCACGGACTCATAGTCATATTTCCCATTTGGAAGTACCGGGGCAAGGCCTGTTCCGCGATAGAAATCGTCTAAAGAGATAATAACAGACCTCACGCCGAACTCAGCCAAATATGCCTTGAGCAGATGAGCCGTTGTTGTTTTCCCGCTGCTACTGGGTCCGGACAGCATGCAGATTTTCACCTTTTTGTGGTGTTCCGTCACATTTCGTGCAATGTTACAGAGATGTTCGTGATAGGATTCCTCCACCTCCCGAATCATTCGCTCCGGATTTGATACCGCCGCGTCGTTGATCTGTTCCAAATGATTGATGTATTTAATGTATCCGCTGGCGAAATTGCTCATAAAGCGCTGTCACACCGTCCTTTCTCTGCAGGATTTCACTGTTTCTTGCGATGTATTCATAGGGATATTTAAAATTGAAAATCCGTTCCAATCTATCGCTGTAGGGGTCCTTCAGTTTGGATACGCCTCCCGCTCCACAGGCTATCACCGAACTCGATTCATCCATGGTGTAAATGTTGTACCGGCAGATACTGCCGGGCTTGGCCCATCCGGTATTTTCCAAGTTTCCTGCCATACGCGTCTGCCTGTAAAGATAATAGGGCTCGTAACCCTCTTTCGTCAGGCGGCTGATCGAATAGTCCATCATAGCCGCCGTCTCTTCTCCCTTCCGGTGGAGAGAAAGGTCACCGCCCTCCGATACCAGCCGGGCGGAACGCTTCAATGCCAGAGAGTGCACCGTGATGTTGGAGGCCCCTAAGGAAATCACCCCCTGAAGCGTTCTCTGGAAGCTCAACAGATCATCCCCCGGAAGTCCTACGATCAAATCAGCATTGATTTCCCGGAAAGCAAGAGAATCCGCCAGCGCAAAAGCGTCAGTCACATCCTTTGCCGTGTGCTTCCTGCCAATATTTTGCAGGACCCGGTCGGAAAGGGATTGCGGGTTAATACTGATGCGGGTTACACCGCCGGCTTTCAAGGCTTCCAGCTTCTCCCTGGTAATCGTATCCGGTCTGCCCGCCTCCACTGTAAATTCATCGCAGCGGGAAAAATCGAACTGCTCCCGAATCTTCTCACAGAGAACGGCAAGCTGCGCCGCAGAAAGGGTAGTGGGCGTTCCTCCGCCAATATAGACGGTAGAGAGAGTAAGCCCCAAAGCGCGGGTAACCGCCGCTGTTTTTTCAATTTCCAGCAGCAGCAGTTCGAAGTAGGGGGCGATCAGCTTTTTCGCCTGTTCCACACTTTGTGACACAAAGGAACAGTACGCACAACGGGTGGGACAAAAGGGAATTGATACATATAAATTGAAATCGTTCTCTTCCAATGCCTCTACAGCCGCGCTCTGGGCCCGAAGGGTTCGCAGAGCCAACTCCGTCTTCCCCGCGCTGACATGGCAGCGCGTACGAAACTTCTCTGTACCACGTTCTTCCCCCAGTTCCCCGCAATACTGGCGGAGAAGCTTGACAGGGTGAATTCCTGTCAGCATGCCCCAAGCCGGCTGGTAACCCGTCAGTTCTACAAAAGCCCGATAGAGCAGATTTGTCATGGAGTATTCCTCCATAACCTCCCGCTCACAGGAGCTTTCCACGGTATTTTTTCCATCGGACACCTTGGCTGTATAATGATATTGTCCGCCCTTCCGTTCTATGCCCGCAAAGGCACAGGGTTCTTCTGCCCGTATCTCCGGTTCCGCCTCTCCCACCCTAACCGGGCTGTAGGGAAAAAAGAGCCGGCACAGGTTTTCACATTCATAACGGTAGGAGTGTCCGCTGAGAATTAGCTGCATGTAATTTATCCTTTTCTATACCGAGTTTCTGAGTTTATTCCTTCAGGTGCGGTCGATGGAGAGCACTCCCTGAATTTTGGAGAGCCTCTCGATAATCGTCTGAAGCTGAGGCAAACCGTTGATGGTAATTGTAGCAGAGATAAACGCATTGAGGCTGTTGCGCTCCTGCCGTGAGTTCAAAGAATGAATGAAGATATGCATATTTGATAGCAGCTGTGTGACATCGGCCAGCAACCCGGCTCTGTCCACCGCCACAATATGCAGGGTGGATTTGAAATCATCCTTGATCTCCCCAGCCCAGTGGGCGTTTACCCATCGCTCCGGCTCCGGACAGAGGGAAAGATCCTTCGGCACATTGGAACAATTTCGCTTGTGAATGGATACACCGAAGCCTCTGGTAATAAAGCCGATAATGTCGTCTCCCGGCAGCGGATTACAGCAGCGGGAAAACTTGATCAGGCAGTTGTCTTCCCCCTCTACCAAAACCCCGCTCGCCACCCGCGTCTTGGGCTCCGGTACGGCAGGCTGTGCAGCTTCTATCCCCTCCTCAGAGCCATTCTTAGCAAGGCGGAGATATTCCTCCTTCACTCTTGGAAGGACCTTCCAAAGTTGGATTCCGCCGTATCCTATGGCTGCGTAAAAATCCTCCTCTGTGCTGCAGTTGTGCCGTTTTCCCACGCTCTCCAGCATATAGTCCATCAATTCAGGCGAAAGCACGATATTGCTGCGGCGGAACTCCCGTTCCAGCTCTGCTTTGCCCTCTACAATATTCTCATCCCGTTTTTCTTTTTTAAACCAGGCGCGTATTTTATTGCGCGCTTCACTGGTACGCACCAGTGTAAGCCAATCCCGATTCGGCCCTTTTCCAGCCTCCTTGGTGGTGAGAATTTCGATAATTTCCCCAGTCTTCACCTTGTAATCCAGCGGAACGATACGTTTGTCTACCTTTGCGCCGATCATCCGATTGCCCACCGCACTGTGTATCGCATAGGCAAAATCGATCACAGTGGAACCCATGGGCAGATTGATGACGTCCCCCTTGGGGGTAAACACAAAGACTTCCTCCGGGATAAGGTCGCTCTTGATCGAATGAACCAGATCCGTCACATCTTCGCTTTCCGCCTGATTTTCCAGCATTTGGCGAATCCAGGCCAAGCGGTCGTCCAGCATGTTATTGTCCGCTTCCTTGGCGGACATGCCCAACTTATATTTCCAATGCGCCGCGATACCGTATTCCGCCGTATGGTGCATCTCCCAGGTTCTGATCTGCACTTCAAAGGGAACCCCCGCCTTATTGATGACAGTGGTGTGCAGGGATTGGTACATGTTTGGCTTAGGCATCGAGATATAGTCTTTAAACCGATTAGGCAGAGGCTGGAACATATCATGTACGATTCCCAGCACATTATAACAGTCCTCAATTGTGTCTACGATTATACGCACCGCAAAAACATCATAGATTTCCTCAAATGTCTTTCCTTGAATGAACATCTTTCGGTAGATACCGTAGACGCTCTTCACCCGTCCTTCAATATAGACATTGGGAATAGAGAGCTCCACCCTCTCCTTGATCAACGCCTTAGTAGTTGCGATAAACTGCTTCCGGCTTTCCCCTCTCGCCTCCAGATCCTCCTCGATTTCATGATAGGCCAGCGGGTCCAGATATTTCAGAGAAATATCCTCCATAAATTCCTTGACCGTCCGGATACCCAGACGATGCGCAATTGGGGCATATACCTCCAGGCATTCCAGCGCCTTGTCCCTCTGCTTCTGGGGGGAGACATATTCCAAAGTGGTCAGATTATGCATGCGGTCTGCAAATTTGATGATAATGACCCGGATATCCTCCGCCATGGCCATGAGCATTTTTCGCAGGTTTTCCGCCTGCTGCTCTTCTCTGGAAGAAAAAGGAATCTTTCCCAGCTTGGTGACGCCGTCTACCAGCTGAGCCACCTCTCTCCCGAACTTCTTCGCGATCTCGTCCAGAGCGCAGTCGGTATCCTCCACCACGTCGTGCAGCAGCCCCGCCATGACGGATTCAGAATCCATACCAAGGCCCACCAATATTGCCGCCACCGACAGGGGGTGGATAATATAGGGCTCGCCGGAACTGCGCCGCTGCTCCCTGTGCTTCTCAGCAGCCAGCAGATAGGCCTGTTCGATGCGTTCCCGGTCATATTCTTTATCGCTGTCCGCTATAATTTTCTGCAGCTCCTCATACGTGCCGATCTGTACCGCTACCGCCATTCCTGCCTGCCTCCTTTACCGATGTATCAATGTGCGCATCGTCTCGAACACACCAGACGCAAAAACGTCCACCTTTCCCGCCGTCTCCAAAACATGGACCGTCCAGAGATCCCCCTCGGTTTCGCTGGAGATCAGCTTCCTCTCCTCAAGCGCTTCAAGGCACAGTAAAAGCTTTCCCAGATTGAATCTTTTCAGATCCAGAGTGCCTAATAAAGCCTGAATAGGAAAAGGTGTCTCTTTCCGGGCAACCAGCATCCGGTACAGCATAGCCAGATCATCTCTGGTTGGAGCCAATATCCGCGCTTCCTGCTGCTGCATATGCTCTCCCCGGCGGTATTTTTCATAGACACGGTAACTGTGGATGCACAGCTCCGAATCCAGCGCAGAAAGCTTGAGGTCTTTGACTAAAACCGTCAGCTGAGACTCCCCGCGAAATTCCCGCTGCTCGAGAGATACGGCCAGATCCAGCACCGAACCCGGCAGAAAAGGAAATTCCTCTGCACGCATGCCAAATTTCATACAAGTAACAGAGGCTCCTCCGCGACGGCAGACCAGCCGCAGATGGTTGCCGCCCCCCACCGGGACGATCTCGACCAGCTCCATGCCGTAAAGGCCGAACAGCGGACAGGGATTTCCCGTGCCAAAAGGTTCCAAAAGCTGAAGCTGAGCAGGCATCTGAACCGATAGAGAAGCCGGATTCAGCTTACAGTCAAGCCGGAGTACCGGCGCCGGCATTTCCGCGACGGCCTCTTTTGCGTATTCATTTATCTTTTCCCGAAAAAGTGGGATATTCTCCGCCTTAAGATTGATTCCGGCCGCCATTGGATGACCGCCGAATTTTTCCAGCAGTTCCGAACAGGCGGAAACCGCATCAAACAGAGAAAAACCCTCTACACTGCGGCCACTTCCCTTTGCACTTTCCCCGTCCTCTGAAATGACAAAACAGGGCTTTCCAAACCGTTCCGTCACCCGGGACGCCACGATTCCGATCACCCCGGGATGCCAATCTTTGCCGGAAACGATGATAACACGGGAGTAAAGCAGCGCTGAATCCTGTTCCACCTTCGCAATGGCTTCTTTTGCAATCTCCGCCTCCACGCGCCGCCGTTCCTCGTTATCGGCGCAGATTTCCTCGGCCAAAAGGACTGCTTCCTCCTCATAATCGCACGTCAGAAGCCGTACCGCACGCTCTGGAGAGCCCATACGGCCGGTGGCGTTGATCCGCGGTATCGCCGTAAATGCCAACGATGTGGCTGTAGCCGTCTTCGCGCTGCCGGAGCAATTGGCAAACAATGCCTCAACCCCAGGACGCACCCCCTGGGACAAAAGTTTCAGCCCCGCCTTTACAATCGCCCTGTTTTCTCCCAATAGGGGCACCACATCTCCTACGGTGCCCAACGCCGCCAAATCGGAGAATTCCTCTAAAACCGCTTCCTGGTCTCCGTCTTCCAGTGCGATGAGCAGCTTCAGCACTACGCCTGCGCCGGAAAAATCCTTGAAAGGGCTGAGATCATCCTTCCGGTAGGCATCTACCACAGCTGCGGCCTCCGGAAGCTGCTTCTGCGGACGGTGATGGTCGGTTACCACCACGTCCATTCCCAACTCCCTGGCCAAAGCCGCTTCGGCTATGGAAGAAATGCCGTTGTCCACCGTGATGATCAGCTTCACCCCCGCCTCATAAAGCGACCTGACGGCGGCAGGGTTCATGCCATATCCTTCGCCTTCCCGCTGCGGAATATAATACATCACGTCGGCTCCCCGAGCCTCAAGATAGGTGTATAGCATGGAGGTGGAGGTGACGCCGTCTGCATCGTAGTCCCCATAAACAGCAATTCTTTCAAAGCTGTCTATGGCATTCCGGATCCGTTCCACCGCCCTATCCATATCCTTCATCAGGAAAGGGTCAGATAAGGCAATCTCCGTCTCCAAAATTTCATCCATATGCTTCGCAAAACCTCGGATTTCAATCATCATGGCAAGAAAAAAAGGGATGGCATATCGCTCAGCCAACTGTGCGGCCCTATCCTTGTCGAGATGGGAAACCTCCCATTTTTTAATATTCACCACATGACCTCTCCCCACCTGAACTTGAAATCATATTTTATCATTGTTTGGGAAATTATTCAATATGTGCCGGGAATTTTGCCGCACTGTACTAAATGCGGCTTGTTTCCGCAGGCAGTTCACGCTATGATGAATACGGAAAGACAAACCGAAGGTTCCCCTGTGAGGGAGAAAGGATACACAATGAAAACACTGTATCAGAATGGAACTATTTTACCCATGGATCAGGAGCGTACGGCAGAGGCATTGCTGGTGGAGGACAGCAGAATCACAGCCTGTGGGAGCTGCTCTGAAGTAGCGCCTTTGGCAGACGGTGCAGACCTCGTGGACCTGCACGGCGCCGCCCTGATGCCCGCTTTCATTGACGGGCACAGTCACATCACTGCCCTGGCGCAGACGATGGGCCTGGTGCAGCTCAACGGCGCTGAAAGCCTGCGGGATATTGGAGAGCGGGTCGCGGCCTTCCGTAGGAACGCCGCACTCCGTGCGCAGGACTGGATCATCGGTTTCGGTTACGATCAGAACTTTCTGGACGAAAAGCGTCATCCTACTGCAGCCGAGTTGGATTTGATCTGTCCCGACCGCCCCTTTATGATGGGCCATGCTTCCGGACATATGGGCGTGCTAAACAGTTTGGCCCTGCAGGCCCTGCATATCACCGCAGATACAGCTGACCCAGAAGGCGGCAGAATTGGAAGGATTCCCGGGTCGAATCAGCCAAACGGATACCTGGAAGAGACTGCTTTCACCACTCTGGGTTCCCGTATTCCCTCAGACCCGGAATCCGCCCTGACAAACCTGCAAAAGGCAGAAGATATCTATCTTTCAAACGGAATTGCCACAATTCATGACGGACTGACCAAAACCCTTGAATGGCAGCTTCTCCGGGCCGCCTCTGAACAGGGCCGCCTGCGGGCAGATATCGTCTCCTATATCGACATTCGGGACCATGCGGATTTGATTGCCCGGAACCCAGCCTATCATAAGCAGTATAAAAACAGGCTGAAAATCGGAGGTTATAAGCTCTTTTTGGACGGTTCTCCGCAAGGCAGGACCGCCTGGGTGACGGAGCCCTATCTGAATGGAGAAAAGGGATACTGCGGCTATCCCATCTATAGCGACGCCGAAGTGCTTCGCTTTCTGGACCGGGCTCAGCGGGAAGACGAGCCCATCCATGTACACTGCAACGGAGACGCTGCGGCGGCTCAATTTCTAGCCTGCTACGAAAAGGCTTACCGGGAATATAAAAATGAAATCCGTCCGGTAATGATCCACGCACAGCTGCTGCGTCCGGATCAGCTTCCAGCTTTGAAACGGCTGCACATGATCGCTTCCTTCTTCACCGCACACACTTACTACTGGGGCGATATCCATGTAAAAAATTTCGGACCTGCCAGGGCGGAACAGATCAGCCCAGCAAAATCCGCATTAGAACACGGCGTTCTGTTCGATTTTCATCAGGACACCCCCGTTATTTCCCCCAATATGCTGGAGACTGTCTGGTGTGCTGTGAACCGGATTACCCGCGAAGGAAGGCAATTGGGAAAAGTGGAATGTATTTCCACTTTTCAAGCACTAAAAGCCGTCACCGCCAATGCTGCCTTTGCCATTTTTGAAGAGCAGGAAAAGGGAACGCTCACCCTCGGAAAGAGAGCTGATCTTGTGGTTTTGGATCAGAACCCGCTGAGCTGCCCGCCGAAAGAGCTGCGCAGCCTTCGGGTATTGGCCACAATAAAAGACGGGACAGCCGTATACCGGCAGAAATAAAGTATTCTTTTCCCATGAAAAAATTGGAAAAAGGAAAAGGACCGGTAAACCGGTCCTTTTCCTTCTTTTGGGGAGGAGTTGTATTGAAAAGTGCGGCTTTGCTTCAGCCGCGAGGCTTGTAATCTTTTTTACAAGCACATTATATCGGCAAAATTCCCCGTTGTCAACGATTTTCCAGAGAATCTACCTTTTGCATAATCTGCACAAGTTCCAACAGCTATTTTCAGGAGGTTATTCCAGTTGAATCCTGCTTTTTTCCGGATGTTTTCTTGTAAATAACAGACTGTCTATAGTATAATACCTGAAAGAAATAAATCAAAAAGGGTAACTGACCCAGGAGAGCAACATGGAACTTCACAAAAACGAACTCTTACAAATTCATATAACCGGTATGACAGCAGAAGGTTTCGGCGTTGGCAGAATCCACGGAATCGCTGTTTTTGTTCCCTTAACGGCTCCCGGCGATATTGCCGAGATACGCATTGTGAAAACGGAAAAGCGTTTTGCCTACGGCCGGTTGGAAAAGCTAATCACCCCATCCCAGGACCGTACCGAACCTGACTGCCCTGTCTTTGCCCAGTGCGGAGGCTGCTGCTACCGCCATATCAGCTACGCGGCAGAGCTGCGGATCAAGGAAGAGCGGGTGCGGGACGCCCTGACGCGCATCGGGGGCCTTTCCGATCCCCAGCTCAAACCTATTCTTGGGGCTGATTCCAGGGACGGCTACCGAAACAAGGCTTTGCTCCCTCTCGGGCAGGGCAAAGCAGGTGCTCTTCAGATGGGATTCTATGCTGTTAACTCCCACAGGATTGTAAACTGCGAGGCCTGCGCACTGCAGCCGGAGGAATTTCGGCTGGCTATGAACGTATTTCGCCGCTGGGCCGAACAATACGGGGATCCTGTCTACGACGAGGCCTCCCACAGCGGTACAATGCGCCGCCTGTACCTGCGCAAAGGGGAAATAACCGGCGAAATTATGGTATGCGTGGTGGTCAATGGCAATGGGCTTCACCATGAGGCAGAACTTACCAGAATGCTGAAAGAGGCGCTTCCAACCCTTGCCAGCGTGGTGATAAACTCCAACAGGGAGCGCACCAATGTGGCGTTGGGGAAGAAATGCCGCACCGTCTATGGTTCAAGTACCATCCGGGATCAGCTTTGCGGTCTGGAATTCCATATTTCCCCTCTCTCCTTTTATCAGGTCAACCGCGGTCAGGCGGAACGGCTTTACCTGCAGGCGGCAGAATACGCAGCCCTCACCGGCGCCGAGACACTTCTGGACCTTTACTGCGGAACCGGAACAATCGGGCTTTCCATGGCGCACCGCATTCAAAAGCTGATCGGGGTGGAAATTGTGCCGGAAGCAATTGAAAATGCAAAAAAGAACGCGGAAAGCAACGGGATACACAATGCAGAATTCCTTTGCAGAGACGCCGCCCAGGCTGCAAAATTACTGGCTGAGCGGGGAGAATTCCCCGATGTGGTCATCCTGGACCCTCCCCGAAAGGGTTGCGGAGCGGATTTGATCGATACGGTGGTTTCCTTTGATCCAAAACGCATTGTATACGTTTCCTGCGACCCCGCCACCCTGGCACGGGATTTGAAGCAGTTTGCCAGACTGGGTTACCCGCTTATAGAAGCCGCTCCAGTAGACATGTTTCCCGGTACCAGTCATGTGGAGTGCGTAGTATTGATGTCAAAAGTCAAAGAATAAGATAGCGAAAAAGTGTAGAAAACAAGGAATTTCCGGGAGTCGGGGCTTGTCATAAGACAGGTTCTGGTTCCCGGATTTTTTAATTTTACGGGTAAGTGGGAACTGGTCTACTGTGAAAAATGGCGGAGAGTTGAGTGGTTGATTTTGATATTGGGGGTGTTGAGTTGACAGGTTGGATAAATGGTATGTGGAGTTGATAAGTTTAATGGACAAAACCACACCGAGATTGATACAATTCCATACCCTCAAAAATGCCGTAAATCCGCCGTTTCTGGGCGGTTTTTCTATTTTCGGCACTGTGGCGGCATAGGCAGAAAGGTCATTCAGCCGAAACAGATACGCTTTCCAGTTCTACTCTGTAACGATAACTTTCTTATCGTTACAGAGTAGAATCATCGTTAAGATGTAGGTGTTGTTGTTTTCAAAATAGTGTCCTTGCAAATGTGTGTTTAAATACACAAACAGATACAAACATATACAAATTACAAAAAACACTTGAAAACTTTTCTGGTTTGTGATATGATAATATTCGGTAAGTTTTAAGCGATTTTAAGCTGGTTGAGGTGGAACCATGAGCGAAAGAATTGAGGAAAAATGGATTAACATTGATGAGGCTGCCAACTATCTTAGTGTGAAGCCTGCAACTGTTAGGGATTGGATTCGAAAAGGAAAAAACATCCCTGCCCATAAAATCGGAAAACAATGGAAATTCAAATATTCAGAGTTGGACGCTTGGGTAAACAGCGGCAAAAGCGCAATGGAGTGATTTTTGATATACCACAGCAAGCAAGGAGTTGGTAGCATGGGCAAACAATTCAAAGTAGTAGATTTATTCTGTGGAGCAGGCGGACTTCACATGGGATTTGAAAAGACCGGGTATGACATCAGGCTTTGTGTTGATAACGATAACCTTGTAGAAAAAACGCATAAAAGGAACTTCCCGAACATTCCTTTCATCAATAAAGATATCAGGGAATTGTCATCGGACGAAGTCAAGAAATATCTCGATGGTAGCGATGTAGACATCGTCATTGGTGGTCCCCCGTGTCAAGGCTTTTCAACAATTGGTAAGCGAGTATCCTCCAATCCTGAAGTGAGGGCCGAACACGATCCTCGCAATGAACTGGTACTGACGTATGCAAGACTCATCCGTGAATTGCGTCCAAAGTTTATTGTTATGGAAAACGTAAAAGGTATCCTTACTATGAAAGGTGGAGCATATCTTGCAACTGTTCTCAAGGAATTAAAGGGTGCAGGATATAATGTAGACTATAGACTTATAAACATGGCCGACTACGGGGTACCTCAAATTAGAGAGAGAGTCATAATAATAGGAAACCGCATGGGGCTTCCCGTTGCATTTCCCGAACCGGATCATTCGGACAATCCTAATGACGGCTTGCCAGGATGGGTACCGTGCTGGGATGTTATTAAGGACTTGGTTGGTCTGAAGGATATGCCGGAATTCAACCATGTAGCTTTAAAACATACAGATAAAATAATAGCGAGGTATAAGATGATTCCGGAAGGCGGGCGTCTTCCAGAAGATTCATTACCGCCAGAGCTGTACAGAAAAAATTTTGGCAACACATACAAGAGGCTTAATCGGTCACGGCCTGCGCTAACGATGGTTCCAGGAAATGATGCGTTTCCAATACACCCAGAACTGAACAGAAGCCTTACTGTCCGTGAAGCAGCCAGGATTCAGACATTCCCCGATGAAATGATTTTTGAAGGGAATCGAAGACAGCAAGGACACCAAGTGGGAAACGCGGTGCCCCCGCTCTTCTCCGAGAAACTGGCTAAATTCTTGCTCTTGCAGTTAGAAAAAGCCTCGGAGGAGGAAAAGGATGAACGCAATTGATTTATTTTCAGGAGCCGGCGGTTTGACTCTGGCACTAAAAAACAGTGGATTTAATGTGTTACTGGCAAATGAGATAAATGCGCGGTTCGCCGAAACACACAGTTATAATTTCCCCGATATTCCTTTAATTCTGGAGGATATCAAGCACCTGGGACGAGATAAACTGGAGGCTATACTAAAGGGGCGTGATGTCGATTTAGTAGTCGGCGGCCCGCCTTGTCAGGGCTTTTCGGTTTTCGGAAAACGAAGATTTATCAATACGCAGGGATATGAACCGCAGAACGATCCTCGGAATGCGCTTGTGTATGAGTATATTAGAATTGTGGAGATGCTAAAACCGAAATTTTTCTTTATGGAGAATGTAAAGGGATTTACAAATCTTGACAAAGGTCTATTTGTAAAAAAAATCGAAGAGCGATTTAGAGAAATCGGATATGAAAATATTTGGTGTGAAATCGTCTGTTCTGCTGATTACGGTGTACCGCAAGAACGATATCGTATGTTTATGATTGGGAACAGAATTGGAGTGAATTATGAGCCGCCGGAGAAGACGAATTTCCCAATCGGTTCTGGAAAAATGCCGGTGTACGCTACAGTTGGTAGCGCAATCATGGATTTGATGGGAAAAGAAAACCAGATACCTAACCATGTTCCTTTGGCCCATAAGCCAATTGTGGCCGCGAGGTATGGGTATGTTAAAGAGGGATGCAAACTGAATGTTGATGATCTCCCTCCCGAACTTGCGGTAGCTACACGGAGAGACTCAAAGACGGGGAAAGTGTCAAATTACAGCCACGTCTATAAACGGCTGGACAGAAACAAGCCGTCAACGACAATGGTCCCGGGGCATAACGCATTCCCAATTCATCCGATATTAAATAGAACGCTTACTGCAAGGGAAGCTGCTAGAATACAGACTTTTCCAGACACACATATTTTCTTCGGAACAAGGCAGGAACAGTGCATTCAAGTCGGCAATGCGGTTCCTCCTAAAATGGCTGAACCATTTTTAAAGAAAATACGGGAATATATTGAAAACAGTGAGGAGGTAACGCCATGAGCCATGATACAGAAGCCGCATATGCTTCATCTGAAGTAGCGGATATGATTATGCTTAACCAGGACGCATTCTTTGGGACGATGGGTACAAGTGGGCTGTGGTCGGTTTATGCGATGCGCGAAGGCGGACATCAGTGGCCGCTTGCTGATGGTGTCATTCTTGCTGAGAATACCACTCACAGCGATATAAAAATAGCATTTGAGTATAAACGGCCTAACGAGGGCGTTCACGGCATACTCACCGCATTGGGACAGTCTTTTGCTTATCTGGAAAAAGGATACGATGCATCCGTTATGGTGATTCCAGATAAGTATTCATCCCACAGTACACCAGGCGCGCACATTAAGAGAGTTATCGACGCGACCGCACCGGATATTCCGATCAGCATATATACATATGCAGCGCCAAATCTCTCCGCCGTTCGCCCCTTCCAAGGAAAATTGAACTGCGTTAGAGATATATCCCTACCAAGTTGTCGGAGTATCGGCTCTACTACGATCGCTTCTACTACAGGAAGTGTATCAACCTTATGGGCTCATATGCGTGAGGGAATGAGCCACCCAGATGCCTTTTTCAGATTCTGTCAGGCAGTAAAAATCGTTACTGCAATGGGCGAGGATTTGAGTGGGGTCAGTATCCCCATCAAACTTTCCGAAGCAGTGAAGAGAATTGATCCTTCTGTGGATGTTTATAAATATTTGTCGAATACCCCTGGGGATACTGTCTCCGATATGGCGTGGAGGTATGTCTGGTTTCATTATTATTTTTGGAACGATCTTATGCCAATCTATCGGGGCACCAGTCCGTTCACGGTAAATGATATGCCTACAAGAATTCGCCTGGATGACGATGGACATTATCAGGGACTCTTTTCTGGCCGGAGTGATTCGATAAAGTCTAAGCTGGTGAACAAACTGAATGCAAATCCTGCTGACGAGGATGCTATTTGGGAGGAATATGCCGCAAAGGTCAGAAAAGATTCTCATAGCTACCGGGAAGTTATTGATTCTGGACTGTATCATATAGGTTTTCTTGCTCCAGGTGGGACCTTAACAGATTTGGGCTATAAGTATGTTGATGCCTGTGAAAGAGTTGCAAGCGCTTATGCAGGCGTTCCTATGGAAATTTTGAGGGCGGCAGTATTACAGAACGGGCAGTATGGTGCGATGCTTCACTATTTCTACAAACTATCTGAGGAGAAATTCGAATCGGATTTATTCGCATTCGCAACGAAGGATAGCCGCGGAAATTACAAGTTTGATTCCGGGGCCTATTTGTCGTGGTTGGATGACGAGTTTACGAACACACTACACTTGGCAAAGAAAAGCACTATCCGTGCTGGTGGCACGAGAAAGCCATTTCAGGCAGAATTGTCATTTTTGAAAAAGATGGGGTTTGTTAAAGAAAATGGTCGCTCGGCAGCATATCGGGTCGGTGTCGGATTGGAAATAAACTGGCCACAAGTGCAAAACAGCATGATGTTTTTTAATGCATTGTAGGAGGGTGTTCATGTGAGACAAAGCCGATCATTCAAGGAGTATGTTAAGAATAACCTTGACAATCAGATGTGGAGGGCAATTGAGGATTTTCTGACTTCTGTTGACCCTTCTGTTCTTGATTTGCGCCTTAACAGAGTCCGGAATGTCGGCGAAATTGAGCTTTACGATACAGATTTGCAGTTTGTCGATGTATCTGACCTCCCCGGCTCAGCCATAGAATTTGATGTGGTAATGGATACCACGCTGATTGTCCACGATGAAGACCAGTACTATAATGACGAGACCGAAGCAACGCATCAATGGTTCATGCTCCGTTGCCGTGGGGATCTGGACTGCGGACTGAGTGATCTGGATATTTATGATGTTCTTGTATATGACAGCCGTAACCGTCAGAAACGCCCGCTGTCCAATGCGCTCGTGCCAATCATCTATAAAGACAATCTGGAAAAAGAAGCCGAAGCGTTCCTGCGGAAATACTACAAAGAGGCGCTTCTGCAGCCAATGTGGGTTAACCCCACCGAATTGGCAAAGCGGATGGATTTGACAGTAATCCCACACCGTATCTCAGAGGATCTGAGCGTTTTCGGACAGATTTATTTTCGGGAAACGGACGCTAAACTGTATGATGACGATAAGGCAGAAGAAATTGAAAAACATGTCTTCCCAGGAACTATTGTTGTTGACCCGTCCGTGGCTTTCCAGAGAAATCTCGGAGCATATAATAATACCATCGTTCATGAGTGTGTCCACTGGGAACTTCATAAAAAAGCGTTTGCATTGGAGCAGTTATTCAACGAGGAAGCAAGCCAAATAAAGTGTAAGGTTGTCGGTGGCATAGAAGGACCGAGCAACGATGACACTAAGTGGATGGAATGGCAGGCGAATGCCCTTGCTCCCCGCATCCAGATGCCTCTCGCTATGTTTAAGCGGCAGGCTTCCGCTACAATCCGGAAATACCGTGACGAGCTGGGTGTTTTTGAACTGTGCGAGTTGATGCCTTTCGTCATTGAAGAACTTGCGACCTTTTTCATGGTTTCCCGGACAGCGGCAAAGCTGCGGATGATCGATGCCGGGTACGAGGAAGCGGCGGGAGCGTTCATTTACATAGACGGGCATTATGTAAAACCCCACGCCTATAAGAAAGGCTCGATCAAGCATAACCAGACCTATTCTATCCCGGCGCAGGACGCAGCAATCCAGAGCATTATCAATCCCAAGCTGAAAGACGCCGACCATTATGTTTATATCGATTCGCACTTTGTTCTGAACCATCCAAGGTATGTGTATCAGAATGAAGCAGGCGAGACTTTGATGACCGACTATGCCCGGTATCATGTGGATGAATGCTGTCTGGCATTTGATCTTTCCATCCGTGGCCGGGTCGAGGAACGCTACCACAGGGAATGCTTCCTGAACCGTGATAAAAGCTCCCCTATTGACTTCGATATTGTGTATAAGGGAGAAAATGGTGAGCTTGATGCGGAAAGCAGGAAGAAATTGATCCGTGATACGGTTATGGAGGAGGCCAGGGTACTGGACGGTCTTTCCAACAACTACACGAAAGCATGGAAAGAACTGCTGAAGTGGAGGGGCATTTCACAGGCAGAACTTGCCCGCCGCACCACGATCACGGAAAAGACCATCGGGCATATCATCAATGGCGATACTATCGGAACGCTCAACAATGTGGTGCTGATGTGTCTTGCTGCCCATCTGCCCTGGGAAATGAGCGACTACTTGATTCAACGCTCCGGGCATAAGCTGCTCTTAAACAACGATGACCACAATTGGTATCGGTTTGTACTGAAGAATATGTATCCAAAAGAAATACCGGAAATACAGGCGTTCCTGCAGGAACAGGGAGCCAGTCCGCTATAAATACGGGATTATAACATGAGGAGGAAACCCTATGAGTGAAAATGTACGTCTTGGTGATGGCGTTGTGGATGAAGCAAAAGCTGAGGCTAACAACAGGATAAAAGAACTGGTTAAGATGTCAGTCAATATGTTTTTTGATTATCTGGAGAGTCAGATGAAAGACCTCCCGGATACTATCAAGCGGTTACGCAATAATCCAGAATTGGAACAGAAAGTAGAGACATTATGGTCAGAGCAACTTTTTGAAGAAGGGCTTATCCCCAAGGGATATAGCGGTCTGCCTGACAAATTGCTAATTGACAACCTCCATCAGACGGGGTATCTGGACGGACTTTATGTTGGATATGCCCTCGCTATGATGGCGATGGTAGATAACAATGCTGATGAAGACTTGATTCTTGCTGCCCGCGATTATATTCGTCCGAATTTAATGGGGCATCATTTTAATGATAGAGACGAGTTTATCTGCCAATATAAAAACGAAAAATATAGCTGGGTTGAAAAAGGCAAACGATGATCATGCCTTTTTGAGAATCAGCCTATGGATTTGAAAAAATTTGATGCGAAAATACGATAATATGGAAATCCGATTACCATGCTCAAATTAATATGAAAAGCGCCTGACAGAGCCATATGTGACCTTAACGGTCATGTATGGCTCTAATTTTTTGCCTTTTTTCAGGGGTTTTAGGAGCCGAACATGGAAATGTGCTTACAATTCCGTGTCCTGCACGAAGCGGCTAAAATGGAATTATCAAAGGGAACACCTTTGAAATAAATCAAATCCGCTTTGTGAAGTACGCGCGTTAAGCAGAGCGGTGGATACATACGGAAGTCTGAAACTGGCGTTAGTGAGCCGGTTCGGAAAATCCGATGTCCACCGTTTTCTCGCCATGCCCTCACAAGGCTGCCGGAGTCGGTGTGTCATCAGATGCACCGGCTTTCTTCGTGTCTACCGCTCGATGAGCGGTGAAAGGACACGAAATGACAGTAAATCAGAGTAAAAAGCAGGACAGGCAGTATCAGATCCCTATGGCAGTAACGGACGAGGTCATCCGCGATTTTGGCTTCAAACCGGAGGAAGTCACCTGGCGGCGCATCGGTAACCGCAAGTATCGTGTAGTGATGGTGGACGCAACCGAGAAGGAGTATCGGGCGTATATGACGCCGATCTGGGCGGAAATCAAACGGGAAGACCGGGATGGCCGCTGTATGGTAAAGGGCAAAAACGGCAAGCTGATCCGCTGCCCGGAAAGTAACCGCTGTGAGGAGTGCAAGCACTTCTCAGAGGCCAGCCGTGAGCGGAATAAGCCAGCTTCGCTCTCCGTACTGATGGATGAGGGAACAGAGCCGACCGCAGAAGGGGCGTTTGATGATGATGTGATTTATGAGACCATCTTGGAAGACCTTATTTCCATGCTGACAGAAATCAAGCCGAAGTATGGCAGGATCTTCCGTCTGCTCTATGACGGAGCCACCCAGCAGGAAATGGCGGACGAGCTGGGCATCAAGCAACGGACGGTGTCGGATGACATTAAAAAAATCCGCAGCCTGGTGCAGCCGCTGGTGAAAGACATTTTCAACCGTTAAAAAGTGAGCGGTGCTTATCATTACGATAGGCACCGCCTTTTTCAGTCCTTCTTGTAAAACATGGTTTCATAGCCGTCCGCCCGGAGATTTAGCCCCTCTATCCACAGCGGCGTCCTTCCCATCTGTTTACAGACAGCGTTTAGGGAGACATCCATGCCACACTCAATGATCAGCTCATCGTGGACATGGCCGACGATAAAGCAGTGAGACAGCGTCCGTATAGCATGCATGAGAATATCCCTGGAGATGGCCTGGACGACGTTTTCCGTGAATTTCGGGCCGTAAGATTCGATGCGCTCCCACTTCTTTGTGCTGCCGATGCCCTCATAGGTGACGGAATCGCCGCCGAATTTATTTGTCCCCATCTTCGGCTTCACATAGCAGAGCTGGCGGCCGGAAGGCAGAATGATGAACAGCATCCCGCTGCGGTAACGGAACCGGATGCCGTGCGTCTCTGTGTCAAGCCGCTGGCGGACGGTGGTTTTTACCGCATTGTCCACATCCCACCAAAGCTGCACGATGTTCGGATTGGAGGTGCGCCACGCATCCACAAGGGGCTGGAGTTCCTCCTCGGAAAGCCCCATTTCCAGCGCGCCCATCGACTTGAGCGCGCCCACCGATCCGCCATATCCGAGGGCGAGTTCGGCGATTTTACCTTTCTGTCTCAGATGTGCGTTCTGTCCGTGCTTTTCCACCGGGACATGGAACATGGCGGAGGCGCTGGCACAGTAGATGTCGCCGTTCTCCGCAAAGACCTTCAGCCGCCAGGACTCGCCGGCCAGAAAGGAAAGCACTCTGGCTTCGATGGCGGAAAAGTCAGAAACGATGAATTTGTACCCGTCCCTCGGCACAAACGCTGTGCGGATGAGTTCCGACAGGACTTCCGGCACGGAGTCATACAGTGCAGAGAGCAAGGCGTAATCCCCGGAACGGACAAGGCTTCTCGCATCTTCCAGATGCGCCATGTGGTTCTGCGGTAGGTTCTGCAATTGGATCAGCCGGCCCGCCCAGCGGCCACTGCGGTTCGCGCCATAAAACTGGAACATCCCTCTCGCCCTGCCGTCCGCACATACGGCGTTCTGCATCGCCTGGTACTTCTTTACAGAGGACTTGGCAAGCTGCCGGCGCAGTTCCAGCACCTCGGCAAGCTCCGGCGGCGCAGTTTTCAATAGTTCCTTCACGGCTTTCTTGTCCAGGGAGTCCACCTCAAGGCCGTGCTTTGTGAGCCATTCCTTCATCTGCTGGACGGAGTTCGGGTTTTCCAGGGCGGTGAGCTGCCGCATCTTTGCGGAGAGTTCTTCCCTGGAACGCTCATCAATGTCGATGGCCTGTTCCACCAGCACCATGTCAAGCTGTATGCCCCGGTCGTTGATCTCCTGGTCGAGATGATATTCCTCCCATAGGAAATCCGGCACGGGGAACTTCGACAGCTTCTGCTGGATCGCCATCTCGGTTTCCACATCCCGCTTGTTATACGCGATGAAGGTTGACCACTTCACCGGGTCATGCTCCGGAAGATTACGCATCCTGCCGCCGTTGGCCTTGGTAGGCTTGCAGGGGACGCAGAAATAGCGGATGAGCGCCTTGCCTTCTGCCATCTTCTGGTTTTCCAGCTTCAGGACTTTGCCGATCCCCTCCAGAGAGAGGGGCAGCCCCATGTACGCGCCCCATACCAGGGAGCAGCGCCAGGAGGACGGGTCAAGGTAATTCCGGACGGTATCGTCCTCTATGCTGTAGGAAGAAAAATACTGCGGATAGTTTCGGCGCAGCCAGACAGAAAGGCAAATACGCTCGAAGGACGCATTGTACGCCCACTTGATGACGGAATCGTCCGAGAGGGCTTTGATAATCTCCTCCGGTACGATGTCGCCGGACGCCAGATCATATACGGTGACCTCGCCGCCATCCACGGACACGCCGAAGAGCAGGATTTCAAAATCATGGGACTCGGCGTATTTATACACGCCGCATTTTTTCAGATCGACATCGGAAAAGGTCTCCAAGTCGATTGATAGGGTGTGGATTGCCATGTGTTTTACCTCCATAAAAACAGGCGGCAGGAGTGCTGTTCCTGCCGCCCGGTGCGCATTGCTTATTCCTCCGGCTGTTTTGCCGCCTGGCGTTTTTTCTCCCTGTGCTTCTTGAACTTTGTCCAGCACCAGTGCAGGAAGTCGGTGATCCAGTACACGATGCTGCCGACGGCAAATCCGTACAGGAGAATGAAAATCACGATCACATCAAACTGTTTTGCGAACTCATAAAACTCTGTCATATCCATTTACCTCGCATTTTCTTTGAATGGGCGGGCGGCAGCGGTGACTGCCGCCCTGTGTTGTCTCAGGAAAGATAATCGTCATCGTCCTCGGTGGAGAAATCATCCTCGGCACGGCTCTTGCCGCCCAGCGGCTCCCCATCGGAGATCTTCTGCAGGTTGTTCAGCCCGCAGGCGATGCCCCGGTTTCCGTTGGAGTTAAAGGCATACAGGTTGATGCTGGCCCTGCCGTACACGCCGGAGTACACCTCGGAACGCTCCAGGATGGGGTTCAGGTCCGCATCCACGATGCCGGGGGCGGTGGCGGAATTGGCGTTGATGAAGTACGCATCCGCATAGACTGGATCATCGGGGCGCTCCGCATCGCCGTCACGCAGCGGGGTCTTGATGACTGAGAGCGCGGGGACGGTCTTGCCGTTGCCCTTCAGTTTGGACTCGCCCTCCTCATAGGCCGCCTGGATCGCCGCCTTGATGGCTTCCACGGTTTTCTTGTCGGACTTCGGGATGATCAGGCTGACGCTGTACTTGGGCGTGCCGCCGTTGATGCTCTTGGGGTCCCAGACATTCGCATAGCTCCAGCGGGTTCTGGGGCCGGTGATTACCTTCGTCTTATTTACGATCTTTGCCATAGTTGTTGTCCTCCTCATTTTCTTTGAAATCGTTAATGGCTGTGTTCATGGCCGGGCGCTTATCGCTCTCCGGCACAAGTACGGGTTTGCCGGGCGGCTTGTAGACAAGGCCGCCGAGCAGCTCTTCAAACTTCTTCCGGCCAAGGGCCTGGCTCATGGCCGTGATGCCCAGCAGTTTCTTCTCATAAGGCTCGTAACCGGCATCCTCGACCGCTTTGGCGACTGCGGCTTCATCGGTGTACTTCCGGTTGGAGCGGCCCTCGACCACTTTGAATCCTGTGAACTTCGTCCCGGACAGGGCTTTCTGCAGGGCGTAGTCCTTGATGTCCCCGGCCCAGGAGACCAGCTCGTCCGCTTTGGTAAGAATAGCGGCGACCTCATCATCTCCCAGGAGCGCGGGCATCTCGAAGTCATACCGTGCCAGTTCCAGGTTATATTCCGCCCGTTTGCGGCAGGTAGCTTTTGCCTTGCAGAACTGGCAGTGATTCCCGGCTTTAAACTCGCCCTTGCCCTCGTATGCCAGCTTTGCGGCAGGGGCAAGCACGGTCTCAGCCCAGGCCAGAAGTTCTTCCCGGCTCATGGTGTATGTGCTGACGTTCTCCCGGCGGGGCTGGTAGATGGTAAGGCTGACCTGCGCGATATCGTAGATGCCATCGAACAGGTCGAGGGCGCCCAGCGCATAGCAGGAAAGCTGGCTGTTCTTCTCCGCAGACACCAGGACGCCAAGCCCGTGCTTGTAGTCGATGATGTGGAGAAGCCCGTCCGAAACAATGACGCAGTCCCCGGTGCCGAAGCTGCCCTCGATCCCCACATAGCGGGAATAGTCGAGCCGCTGCTCCACAAGCACCAGCGGGTCGGCGCAGCGTTCCCTGGCCTTTGCCACTTCCTCCATCACGAAGGCACAGTAGCCGTCGGCGCAGTCCTCCATCTCCTGGGAGTAGTAGGTCAGGTTCTCCGTAGGGTCCTTCACCCTGCGGCCAAGGGCTTTTTCCACCTTATAAGCACACAGCTCATGGCAGTCGGTACCCTCCTGGGCGTATTCGCTGGGCCTGTCCGCATACTCCTCGCAGAGCCGCGCCGACGGCGGGCAATTGATCCACCTGTGGCTTGCGGAGGCGGAAAGGAAGGAATGCTTACCCATCGGTCCCCGCCTCCGGCTTTCCGAGCGCGTCCGCTTCCTTCAGAAGCCCTTCGAATTTAGAAGGGTCGATGTCCGACAGCTTCCTCGCTCCGTACTTCGTAATGAGGGCTTTCACCTCTGCTGAGTGCCCTGCCTGGGCGATCACCGTCATGCGGTGGCGCACCTCCTCAAGGGTGAGTGCTTTCGGCTTCTCCTTCGGCGGCGCATCCTCTGCCGCCTGGGAAGAAAACATCCCCGCCAGCGTGTTGGCGATTTCGATGATGGTCTCCCCGCAGGAGCGCAGCTCCTTAATCTGTAAGTCCAGGTCGCTCAATTTCCCCATCCGGCGTTCCTCCTTCCTGATTGGCCGTCTGCAGCTTTCTGGCGAGACGCTTCGCGATCACGCTGATGGCAATCAGCACATCGGCGAGTTCCTCGTCAAGCTGCCTGTCTCTGGTTGTCTCCGTGTTTTCCTGCATCCGCAGCACCTCCGTTTCCGAGCGGCTTTCCTGCCCCTCTGTCTCTGAAAGGACAGAACCGGATTTTTTCAGCGGAGAAAAATTTGCCGTCCCTGTGCCTCTCACTTCTGAAAGGACAAGGACGGCATTTTTTAGCGGTGTTTTTGCGGAAAATCTGACAGCGGCAGTTCGCATTTCAGCAGGATGCGGGCATGGTGGAACGACGGTTCGTGATTGCCTTTCTCCCGGCATCCGGGCATAAAAAGAGCAGGGAACCTCTTTCAAGATTTCCTGCTCGGTGGTGCTGCCGGTTGCGGCTGATGTTTAATTCTCTACAGTAAAAATATCTTCGATTGAGACATTGAATGCTTTTGCTATGTTCCACGCTAATACCAGTGATGGATTATATCTGCCTTTTTCTAAATTCCCTATGGTTTCTCTACGGACACCCACTAACTTTGCCAAATCTTCCTGCTTCATGTCATATTTGGCCCGATACTCCTTAATTCTATTCTTTATCATTTTCCAGCCCCCATTTTTCTTTGAAGCCATAGTAAGCAGTAGATAAAGCATAGATTGCGACAGACACCGCCCAGCCAGAGGCAAGACCTGTTATCAGCACTTCGTTTTCTTCTTTCATCCCAGCAAAGAAACAGACAAAAGAAACAAGTGCCACGGAAATCATTCCGCAATAAAATGCGCGTGAAGCTGACTTGTTCATGTATTCCTCCAACATTTCATCTGATTTGATGAAGAAATATTCAAAATCAACTGCAAAGGCAAAGAAGCCAAGAAAAGACTTCGCTTCTGTGAAAATGCCAATAAAACCTAATAGAGAGAGCAAGCCCATAAGCCCATATAAATAGCGTTTTGATTTCATAAACTATCCTCCAAAATGTGGTGTATTTCGCTCTTTATGAGATAAATATACCATATACATTGGCGATAGTCAAGGTATTGAATAACGGTGCAAAAATTATTTTTAGAAGATTCTGGCTATCAAGTGTTTGCAGGGCAAGTTACCCTCAGTCTGGCTGTTTTCTCTTGAAATATGGGCTTTCCGCCCTTGGATTTTGAAAAAGGACAGACACCCACCGCTGAAACGGAGGGTTTCTGTCCTTTCACAGTTAGAGAGGTGTAAGCCGCTCAATTTTCAGAGAAAGGATGGAAAAAGCTATGAAAACAGCGAAATCAAAAGGCCTGCCGCGCTGTACTGCGCACAGGGACTGCTTTGCCAATAAGGATGGCGTGTGCGTCTGCCTGGGTGACAATGACTTCCACGGGAAGGACTGCCCGTTTTATAAGACCACGGCGCAGTGTGACGCAGACAGGCAGAAAAGCTACGAGCGGCTGGTGCAGCTTGGCCGCACGGATCTAATTGAGCTGTATAAAGTGAGGGGCGCTTATGGGAGTCAGTAAATATAACAGTGAAGGTTACTACGACCCGACTGCCTATGAAGCCCTCACGAAAGTTGCCCAGGAGGAAAAGGCGGCGAGATACCGGCCGTTGGTGTATATCTGCTCCCCGTACTCCGGGGATACGGAGGGCAATACCAAAAAAGCAAGGCGGTACAGCCGGTTTGCAGCAGACGCCGGCATGATCCCCATTGCGCCGCACCTGCTGTTCCCGCAGTTCTTATCAGAGGAAACGGAGCGGGAGCTGGCGATTTTTATGGATCTGGTGCTGCTGGGCAAGTGTGAGCAGCTCTGGGTGTTCGGCGGCGAGGTGTCAGACGGGATGCGCCGGGAGATTGGAAAGGCGAAGCAGAAAAATATGACAATCCGTTATTTTACGGAGGATATGGAGGAAACGGAATGCAGATGACAATTTATGACGCCGTGACGGTGGGGAGCCGGTCAAACTGCGTGTATCCGAATCCCGTGACGGTCACGGATGCGGACACCATGCGGCAGGCTGCAGCCTTCGACCATGTGTGCGCGGCATATAAGCAGAACTACCGCAGCGTGGACAATTTCCTGAAAGCGGACTGTCTGCCGATGGACTGCGACAACGACCACTCAGATGACCCTGACGATTGGCTCACGCCCTTTGATGTGGCGATGGATTTTCCGGGCGTGGGGATGATCTTTGTCTACAGCAGGAGCCACATGAAGCAGAAAGGAAAACGCGGCCCCAGGCCCCGGTTCCATGTGTATTTTATCTGCACGGAGACAACAAATTCAGAGATTTACAGCTCATGGAAAGACAGATTGATCGCCGATTACCCTTATTTCGATGACGGGGCCAAGGACAGCGCCCGGTTCCTGTTTGGGGTAAAGAACGCGGTGGTCGAGGTGTATGACGGCGAGATTACCATTGATGAGTTCCTGGCAGACAGTTTTGCGGAGTGGGACGCGGCGCAGGGGCAGATCCCGGAGGGTTCCCGGAATAAGACCATGTCCCATTACGCCGGCCGGATCATCAAGCGGCTGGGGAATACAGAAGAAGCCCACAAGCAGTTCCTGAAGGAGGCGGAAAAATGCAGCCCGCCGCTGGATGACGCGGAGCTTGCGGGCATCTGGGCCAGCGCTGTGAAGTTCGGTGCGAAGGTAGCCGCCCAGGAGGGATATATCCCGCCGGAGCAGTATAACCAGGACTTCCTGCTCATGCCAGAGGATTTCTCGGATGTGGGACAGGCCATTGTGCTGTCAAGGGAGTACATGGATCGGCTCCGCTTCTCCCCGGCTACGGATTACATTGTGTTCAACGGCTCGTTCTGGGAGGAATCCCAGCCTAACGCCCAGGGCATTGCCCAGGAGCTGACCGCGAGACAGCTTGAGGAAGCGGAAACAGAGATACAGCGGTGCATGAAGGAAATGTCGGAAAACGGCGCGTGGGCCATGCTTGCCGCGATGGGCGCCAAGAAAGCGATGGCGGCGTTCAGCGAAGCCCAGCGGCGCTCCTTTGAAAAGTATGAGCGGGCGGAAACCTATCGGAAGTACGCCATCAAGCGCCGGGATACGAAATACATCTCGGCCGCCTTAAAGGAAGCCCGCCCGATGATCCAGATCGAACAGCGTGTCTTGGATGCGGATGAGTTTTTACTGAACCTGCCGTCCGGCACCTGCGATCTGAGGACGGGGGCTGTTCGGGAACACAATGCCCAGGACTATATCACGAAGCAGACGGCGGTGGACCCGTCCGGGGATGGCATGGATGTCTGGGAGGATGCCCTCCAAACCTTCTTCCAGGGGGACACCGACCTGATCCGCTATGTGCAGGAGATCGTGGGGCTTGCCGCTATCGGCAAGGTCTACATTGAAGCGCTGGTCATTGCCTATGGCGAGGGCAGGAACGGCAAATCCACCTTCTGGAACACCATCGCCCGTGTGCTTGGCACCTACTCCGGCAATATGTCCGCAGACACCCTGACCGTGGGCTGCAAGCGCAACGTGAAACCGGAACTGGCGGAAGCCAAGGGCAAGAGGATGATCATTGCCGCCGAGCTTGAGGAAGGGATGCGCCTGAACACCTCCAACGTCAAGCAGCTCTGCTCCACAGATGAGATCTATGCGGAGAAAAAGTACAAGGCGCCGTTCTCCTATGTCCCCACCCATACGCTGGTGCTGTATACCAATCATCTGCCCAGGGTCGGGGCGATTGACCAGGGCACCTGGCGCCGGCTCATCGTAATCCCCTTCAACGCCAAGATTGAGGGCAAGGCCGACATCAAGAACTATTCGGACTTCCTGTTCAAAACGGCGGGCGGCGCTGTGCTTTCGTGGATCATCGAGGGCGCAAAGCGCGTCATTGCCAGCGATTACAAAATCGTCCAGCCCAAGGTAGTGCAGGACGCCATCCAGAAATACAAGGAGAACAATGACTGGCTGGCCCATTTCCTGGATGACTGCTGTGAGGTAGGGGACGATTTTGAAGCAAAATCCGGGGAGTTTTATAACGCCTACAGGAGCTACTGTCTGCAGATGGGCGAATACACCCGGAGTACGACTGATTTCTACTCCGCGCTGGAATCCACGGGAGTGGTGAGAAAACGTACCCGTACAGGCGTGATCATTTACGGGCTGAAACTCAAATCGGAGTTTGAGGATTAACAGGTGTGTAGGTCATGTACCTCTCTACCAGAGTTGCTCTAAGGAGATAAAAAAACAATATATAAGAGAGAATCGGGGGAAGAGGTACATGACCGTCACACAGGAAAAACGGAGGTTGAAAAATGCTTTTTTACACATGGATGATAAAGAACCATTTAAAGGGCAATTCCGCCAAGGGGCTTCTTGCCAGGAGCATGAAAGCAGAAGGAAATGGATTCCCTAAAAGGCGGCGCTTAAAAACGCTGGTCGGGTATCTTGAACATCGCGGCGCAAGCCAAGAAGTTATGGATGCCCTTGTGGAGTGTTGGGAGGAATACGAAAACCATGAGAGAGAAAGTCATCGAACAGAAGCTGGTTAAAGCGGTCAGGGCAAAAGGCGGGATTGCGCCAAAGTTTGTGTCGCCGGGATTTTCCGGGGTTCCTGACCGCCTTATCCTATTGCCGGATGGGAAATGCGGCTTCGTGGAAGTCAAGACCCCTGGCAGGAAACCACGGCCGCTACAGCAGTCAAGGATACGGCTTTTGCGGCGGTTGGGATTCCTGGCATTCGTTCTGGACGACGAGAGCGAGATTCCCCACATCCTTTCTGAGATCGGAGGTGACAGCGGTGGAGTTTAAACCGCACGATTATCAGCAGTACGCCATTAAGTATATCGAAACGCACGAGATTGCCGCCATTCTGCTTGACATGGGCCTTGGCAAGACAGCCATCACGCTGACGGCATTGTACGACCTGCTGTTCGACTACTTCGAGATTACCCACGTCCTGGTGATCGCGCCGCTGCGGGTAGCGAGGAATACCTGGCCCCAGGAGATCGAAAAGTGGGATCATCTGAAGGATGTCCGCTATTCCGTGGCGGTCGGTACCGAAAAGGAACGGCTGGAGGCGTTCCGCAGGGATGCAGACATCTACATCATCAACCGGGAGAATGTCCAATGGATGGTGGAGAATGTCCCCTTTGAATTTGACGCCATCGTGGTGGACGAGCTTTCGTCCTTCAAAAACTGGAACAGCAAGCGGTTCAAATCGCTGATGAAGGTGCGCCCCAGGGCAAAGCGCGTCATTGGCCTTACGGGTACCCCGTCCGGGAACGGGCTGATGGACCTGTTCGCCGAGTTTAAGGTGCTGGATATGGGACAGCGATTGGGGCGGTTTATCACCAAGTACCGCCAGGACTATTTCCGGCCGGATCGGATGAACGGTCAGGTGGTGTATTCCTATAAGCCTCTGCCGGGAGCAGAGAAACGGATCTATGACAAGATCTCCGATATTACCATCTCCATGAAAGCCGCCGACCACCTCAAGATGCCGGAACTTGTAAACAGCGAGTACCGGGTGTACATGGAGGAGTCGGAACGAGCCATTTATGATGAGATGTGCGAAGATCTGGCGGCACAGCTTGACAAGGGCGAGGTGACGGCGGCAAATGCCGGAGTGCTGTCCGGAAAACTCTGCCAGATGGCAAATGGGGCGGTCTATACGGATGACGGGGATGTGGAATATATCCACGACCGGAAACTGGACGCCCTGGAGGACATCATCGAGAGCATGAATGGAAAGCCCCTGCTGGTGGCCTACTGGTACCAGCACGACCTTGACCGCATCGAGGATCGGCTGCGGATGCGGAAAATCGGCTTTGCAAGGCTGGATTCTGACGCCAGTATCGCAAAGTGGAACCGGGGTGAAATCCCCGTGGCGCTGATCCATCCCGCTTCTGCCGGCCACGGGCTGAATCTCCAGAGCGGCGGTTCCGCCCTCTGCTGGTTTGGCATCACCTGGAGCCTGGAACTGTACCAGCAGACGGTGGCGCGGCTTTACCGGCAGGGGCAGACGGCGGGGACCGTGGTTGTACAGCACATCATCACGGACGGCACCATTGATGAGCGCATTATGAAAGCCCTGCAGTATAAGGACAGGACGCAGTCGGCGCTGATCGATGCGGTCCGGGCAAACCTAAGAAAATGAGAGTCAATCAAGGCAAATCCGAGGGAAGAAATTTCTTTTTCGGAGGTAGTGCCTATGAACAAGCAGCAGACGGAAATGAAGGAGTACCTTTCCCAGGCGTTCCGCATTGACCAGCGGATACAGAGCAAGATGGAGCAGGTGGCGTCACTGAATGACCTCGCCACACGGGCAACTGCGACCTATTCGGATATGCCCGGAAGTGAGACGAGGAACCTCCACCGCATGGAGGACGCCATCCTTTCCATCATTGAGCTGGAGGCGGAGATCAATGGGGACATCTGCAAACTGGTGCAGACGAAAAAAGACATCGTCCATAAGATCAAGGCTGTCCAGAACACGGAGTACCAGACCCTTCTGGAACTGCGGTATCTGTGCTTTAAGTCCTGGGAGCAGATCGCCGTGGACATGGGATATGAACTTCGGTGGCTGTACCGTCTCCATCACAGGGCGTTGGACGCCGTTTCTGAAATAAGCCACTAAAAGCCACTGCAATACACCTTGTCCCTGTGATATAGTTAGAATCAGAAAAACAGGACAAGGAACGAGCCTTGCGGGAGCAATCCTGCAGGGCTTTCCTTTTGCCCGGAAAGCGAGGTGCAGCGTGCCAAAGAAACCAAAACGCCCATGCTCCTACCCCGGCTGTCCAAACCTCACGGACGGGCAGTACTGTGAGGAGCATGAAGCTATTGCCCGGAAACGGTACAACAAGTACGGCCGCCCTGCTGACAACAACAAGAAGTACGGCAGGGCTTGGAAACGAATCCGCGACCGCTACGCTGCGGCGCACCCTTTGTGTGAGATGTGCCTGAAGGAGGGTCGGCTGACTCCTGTGGAGGAAGTCCATCACATTGTCCCCCTCTCGCAGGGCGGGACGCATCGGAATGACAATCTGATGTCTCTCTGCCAGTCCTGCCACACAAAGCTGCATCACGAGCTTGGCGACCGGTGACCGTGGGGCGGTCAAAATCTCCGGGACCTTCATGAGCGGACAGCGGCCTGGGGCTTCGTGCGCGAAAAAGGCGAAATCAAAAGGGTAATTAAGGGCGGCCGGCTGCGGCTGCTCATTTTTTCAAGGAAAGGGGTGAGAAAATGCCGACAAAATCTAATAACACAGGCGGGCGCGGCGGCGCGAGACCCGGTGCGGGAAGAAAAAAGTCCGCGGTCAAGGAGAAAGCCGAGAACGGCAATCCGGGCGGGCGCAGATTGGAAGTGCTGGATATTCCCGAAGTCGAGGGTGTTGATATGCCAAAGCCCCATGAGTTCCTCTCCGCCGAGCAGCGTGACGGAAGCACGCTCCAGGCGGAGGAGATATACACGGAAACCTGGGAGTGGTTAAAGAAGGTGGGCTGTGCGGCGAAGGTGTCTCCCCAGCTATTGGAGCGGTACGCCATGTGCAGCGCCCGCTGGATTCAGTGCGAGGAGATGACCAACCGCATGGGTTTCCTCTCCAAGCATCCTACCACCCAGAAGCCGATCCCATCCCCGTTCATTAACATCGGCATTAACTACATGAACCAGGCGGTGCGGCTCTGGAACGAAATCTTCCAGATCGTGAAGGAAAACTGCAGCACCGATTATGGGGAGATATCTCCCCAGGACGATTTGATGGAGCGTCTGCTCCGTGCAAGGAAGGGGTGAAGCCATGTTTGAGAAAGTAAATCCGTGCCACCCGGATAAGGTGGCCGACCGAATCGCCGGCGCACTGGTGGATGCGGCGTACAGGAAAGAAGAAAATCCCAGGATTGCTGTGGAAGTCCTCATCGGCCACGGTGTCTGTCACATCATCGCGGAGAGTTCCGTACACATTTCGCAGGATGAGGTGGACGCCATTGTGAAGCGTATCGGCGGGAATTTGCACCCGGATTATGTGGAAGTGCCGCAGGACGGACGCCTTGCCAACAACCAGGCAGAAGGAATCCGCTGCGGCGACAACGGTATCTTCAAAGGAATGCCGGTCACGGAGGAGCAGAAAGCCCTCTGCGAGATTGCCAAAAATGTGTATCACACATATCCCTCGGATGGGAAGTACATCATTGATGAGGCAAGGCTGATCCTCTGCCAGAGCAATGCGCCTACGGAAGAACTAAAAAGGTTATATCCCTCCGCCGAGGTCAATCCCCTGGGCGACTGGACGGGCGGCACGGATGTGGACTCCGGCGCAGCCAACCGGAAGCTGGGCAGCGACATGGCCGATTCCGTGACGGGCGGCGGCCTTCACGGGAAAGACCTCTCCAAAGCAGATGTGTCTGTCAATATCTACGCATGGCTGAAGGCGCAGGAAACGGGAAAGCCCGTGGAACTGTGCTGCGCCATCGGGGATGATACGGTGGACGGCATTCTCTATAGAGAGATCGTGGAGACTGCCCGGAGATACATCCAGAGCCTTGGCGGTTTTGAGAAATTTGCGGAATGGGGGCTGGTGCGATGAAGACAACGACCGAGATGCAGCTTGTACCCATTACTAAGCTGGTACCCTATGTAAACAATGCCCGCACCCACTCCCCGGAGCAGATCACCAAGCTCCGCTCGTCTCTCCGGGAGTTCGGTTTTATTAATCCCGTCATCATCGATCGTGACTATGGCGTGATTGCAGGCCACGGCAGAATCCTGGCGGCAAAGGAGGAAGGCATCAAGGAAGTGCCGTGCGTCTTTGCTGACCACCTCACCGAAGCTCAGAAGAAAGCGTATATCATTGCGGATAACCGCATGGCGATGGACGCCGGATGGGATGAGGAGCTTCTGCGGGTGGAGATCGAGTCTCTGCAGGGCATGGACTTTGATCCCCTGCTGACCGGCTTTGACGAGAAGGAACTGGCCGACCTGTTTGCGGATGATTCCGGCAGCGAAGCCAGGGATGATGATTTTGACCTGACCGCCGCGCTTGAGAAAGCCTCCTTTGTGGAGCGGGGTGATATCTGGACGGTGGGCCGGCACCGCCTTGTATGCGGGGATGTCACCTCCGCCGAGGATGTGACTCTGCTCATGGACGGCAGGAAGGCCAATCTCATCGTGACGGACCCGCCCTATGGCGTTTCCTTCAAAAGTTCCAGTGGTCTGACCATCCAGAACGATTCCATGAAAGACGAGGAGTTTTATAACTTCCTCCTCTCCGCTTTTCAGTGCATGGCGGAGCATCTGGAGAAAGGCGGCGCAGCTTATGTGTTCCATGCGGACACTGAGGGCTTGAACTTCCGAAAGGCGTTCATTGACGCCGGGTTCCATCTGGCTGGCGTGTGTATCTGGGTGAAGAACTCCCTGGTGCTGGGACGCTCGGATTACCAGTGGCAGCATGAGCCTGTGCTGTATGGCTTCCTGCAGAATGGCAAGCACCCGTGGTATTCCGACCGCAAGCAGACCACCATCTGGAACTACGACAAACCGAAGCGCAATGCAAACCACCCGACCTCCAAGCCGCTGGACCTGCTGGGATATCCCATCGGGAATTCCACCCAAGAGAATGCCGTGGTGATCGACACCTTCGGCGGCAGCGGCTCCACCATGATGGCCTGTGAGCAGATGAACCGTGTCTGCTGCATGATGGAACTGGACGAGAAGTACGCATCGGTCATCCTCCGCAGGGCCGTGGAGAGAACGGCATCCCGCCGGAGGATATTTTTGTGGAGAGAAACGGAGAAAAGATGATGTACTCCGACCTTGTAAAAGAGGTGGAGGTACCAGATGAATAAATTGACTCTCGGCAGCCTCTTTGACGGCTCCGGCGGTTTCCCCTTGGGCGGCCTGCTCTCCGGCATTACCCCCGTGTGGGCTTCGGAGATCGAGCCGTTCCCCATCCGGGTGACCACAAAGCGGCTGCCTTTTATGAAGCACTATGGCGATGTCTCCCGGATGGACGGCAGGAAGATTGAACCGGTGGATATCATCACCTTCGGCTCGCCTTGCCAAGATATGAGCATTGCGGGTCGGCGGGAAGGATTGGACGGCTCCCGTTCCAGCTTGTTCTATGAAGCCGTCCGGATCGTAAAGGAAATGAGGTGTGCAACTGATGGCAGATATCCAAGGTACATTGTCTGGGAGAACGTCCCCGGCGCGTTCAGTTCCAACAAGGGCGCGGACTTCCAGTCCGTCCTCGAAGAGATCTGCTCGGTCAAAGGATACGAAATTGATCCTGCTCGACCTGAGAGATGGGCAAACGCCGGGGAGATCGTGGCAGACGATTTCAGTCTCGCATGGCGGGTATTTGATGCGCAGTACTGGGGAGTCCCCCAGCGCAGAAAACGCATCTACCTTGTCGCAGATTTTGCAGGCGGGAGTGCCGGAAAAATACTATTTGAGTCCGAAGGCGTGTCTGGGTATACTCCGCAGGGCTTCCGCCCGTGGCAAGGAGTTGCCGGAGCTTTTGCGGAAGGCGCTGGAGCGTCAGGCTGCGTCTGCCTAAACGACCAGGGCGGCAGCCGCATAGATGTGACGGAGGATGTCGCGGCAACTCTCCGGGCGGAAAACCACGGGCACCCGCCTTGCGTGATGGGTGCCGCCGGCTTCTGTACCGAGCATTCCGCACAAGCCAGGGGCATCGGGTATGGGGAGGAAACCTCGCCCACCCTCCGTGCCGGTACGGTGCCGGCGGCGGTCTATGAGAACCATAGCCAGGACACCAGATACATCGGCCCTCTGGAGACAGCGCCCACGGTCAATGCCACTTATGGTATGGGCGGGAACAACCAGCCCTTTGTAGTGGAGACGCCTAAGACGCTGAAGATCCGCTCCGGCTGTGAGGGCGGCGGCAAGGGCGCGCTGATCCAGGATAATAAATCCGCCACTCTGGGCTGCAACAATGACCAGACACTGTTCGTGCCGAAGGTCTATGGTATCTGCTCCAAGGACAGCAACGCCATGAAATCGGAGAATCCCAAGAGCGGATTCTACGAAGCGGAAACTTCCAGATGCCTGGATGCGAACGGTGGCAATCCTACCTGCAACCAGGGCGGCATGGCTGTAGTGGCCCTGCAGGGTTCCATGATCGGCAGGGCGGATAAGAACGGCCCCCAGGGCAGCGGCGTGAATGAGGATGTGTCCTTTACGCTGGATGCCACCGACCGTCATGCGGTGGCTTACGGAATCGACCGCACCACATACAACATGGGACGGAACGCTAAGTTCAGTCTTGGAATTGAGGAAGAACTGGAGCCTACGATAGTGGCAAAAGGACCGGGCGCAGTGGCCTACTGCATGACCACCGGCTCCTATACCCAGGCGCTTGAAGAACAGTCACCAACCTTGATGGCAAGGGACTATAAAGACCCGCCTGTGGTGAACGAAACCGAGCCTGAGTACATCGTTCGCAGACTGACGCCCACCGAATGCGCCAGACTGCAGGGATTCCCGGACTGGTGGTGTTCCGACCTTGGCACGGCCAATCCGACCGAGGATGAAGTAGAGTCCTGGACGGAAGTATTTGAAACACACCGAAAGGTCATGGGAGCGTCCTCCAAGCCGAAGAGCCGCAATCAGATCATCAAGTGGCTGAAAGCCCCTCACTCCGATTCTGCGGAATACAAGATGTGGGGCAACGGCGTGGCGCTGCCTAACGTCTGTTTTGTGCTTTCCGGCATCGTGTACTATGCACAGTTATCCGGCGAATGATCCGGCAGCTATTCTACAGCAAAATGTGCGGAAATCGCTTGCTATTTCAGGGGTTCAGAGCGAATATGTGACTACCAAAAACAAAGGAGGTTTTCGCACATGGAAATTAGATACAATGTGACAGGCGCAAAACGCAAGGAGCTGGTCAAGGTCATTTCGGATGCCACAGGTGCCAGGGCGGAATACAAATTCATGCCCACCTGCAATTATGAGATCGACTACTTCACGGTCACCAAGGAAGGGACGCTCCTGTTTGACGACCGCGCCGACAGCGAGGAGGTCGAGCAGGTACTTGAAGCTATCACCGTCGCAGGCTTTGAATGCGAGGCACAGGACGGCGAGGAACAGTTCTTCGAGGAAGAATCCGAAGCCGCCGACACTGCGCCACAGGAGGCAAACGTGGGGCTGACAGTGGAGATTCCGCTGGACAAGGTGGCAGTAGGCAACCTCACCAAACTGCTGGATGCCAAGGGCAGCCTTATCAAAAAGGCGCTCGGTGTGGACGCTCTGCCAATCGAGATTCAGGAAGACCGGGTGGCATTTCCCTGGTTTATCGAGCTACCAGGCGCCGATGCGGTCAAAGCCTACACCCATTTCATTTCCGCACTCTGCGAGATGAGCAAAAACGCCAAGCGCGTGACGGTCACGGAAAAAGCTGTGGACAATGAGAAGTACGCCTTCCGCTGCTTTCTCCTGCGCCTGGGCTTCATCGGCAGCGAATACAAAGTCGAACGCAAGATCCTGCTGAAGAACCTCTCCGGCTCCTCGGCATTCAAGAACGGGGGTGTAGACCATGAAGTTTCCAAGTAGAGAAATCGTGGAGCGTATCCGCAAGGAGTTTCCGTCCGGCACCCGAGTAGAGCTGCTGCGGATGGACGATCCCCAGGCACCGCCAATCGGCACACAGGGCACTGTGATGGGCGTGGATGATATCGGCTCCATCATGGTCGCGTGGGACAACGGCAGCGGCCTTTCCGTGGCGTTTGGAGAGGATTTGTGCCGAAAGGTCAAGAACACATCTGATGGTGGTAAGCGGGTGTGAATTACACAATATCTTGCGGTCATCTTTGTGTAGTATATTATCGGAAATGGCCTTGCTATTATCCTCTTTTAGAGCGAATATGTGTACACCGAAAGGGAAAACACACCAAACGAAAACGGAGGATTCACCATGAACGAGAAAACAGCAAGGCAGATCGCAGAGATGAAAAACCAGACCATCGGGGTCGAGGTCGAGATGAACAACATCACCCGTCAGAAGGCAGCAAAGGTTGCCGCCGACTTCTTCGGCACAGGCAGATACGAGAATACCGCAGGCCGCAACGGCTACAGCACCTGGAGCGCCTGGGACGCACAGGGGCGCGAGTGGAAATTCCAGAAGGACGTTTCCATCGCAGGGCCGGACGAGCAGAAATGCGAACTGGTCACCCCGATCCTGACCTACGGGGACATCGAAACCCTGCAGGAGCTTTGCAGACAGCTCAGACACGCAGGAGCGAAAAGCGACGCCTCCAGAGGATGCGGAGTTCACATCCACATTGGAGCGCAGGGCCACACACCGCAGAGCCTTCGGAACCTCGCCAACATTATGGCAAGCCACGAAAGCCTGATCGCAGAAGCCCTGAAGCTTGACCGCAGCCGCATGAGCCGCTACTGCCGCACGGTAGACCCCAACTTCCTCGCCAAGGTCAACAGCAGAAAGCCCAAGACGATGGCGCAGCTTGCGGACATCTGGTACACCAGCCACGGCGCGAGCTACGGCAGAAACCAGCACTACAACGACAGCCGCTACCATATGCTCAACCTCCACGCCACCTTCACCAAAGGGACGGTCGAGTTCCGGCTCTTCCAGTTTGATGAGCCGACCGCAGAGCGCCGGGGCGGCATCCACGCAGGACAGCTCAAAAGCTACATTCAGCTTTGCCTGGCGCTGAGCCAGATGGCGAAGGATGTGCGGACGGCAAGCCCCAAACCCCAGCAGAGCGAGAACCCCAAATACGCCATGAGAACCTGGCTCCTACGCCTGGGCTTCATCGGCGAGGAGTTCGCAACGGCCAGAGATTTCCTGACCCGTAACCTTTCAGGAGATACAGCCTTCCGGCACGGCAGAGCAGCCGCTTGAAGGATTTAGGTTAAATGCCCTGCCCCTGACCGCTTCGGCGGTCTTAGGGTGGTAGAAGGACAAGTAACCTAAGTCCTCCAGGAAAGGATGGATACACATGAAAGAAAAAAGATACTACATCGCCTACGGCAGCAACCTCAATGTACCGCAGATGCGGATGCGCTGCCCTCACGCCACGATCCTCGGCACGGCTAACCTTAAGGGGTGGGAGCTGCTGTTCAAAGGAAGCAAGACTGGCTCTTACCTCACGATTGAGGAATGTACTGGCGGCACGGTCCCTGTGGTGATCTGGGAGGTGACGGCTGCAGATGAAGCCGCCCTCGACCGCTATGAGGGATTCCCCAATTTCTACTACAAGAAAGACATCAAGCTCCAATACAAGGGCATCCGTACAGGTAAGCGCAGAACGGTGACGGCTTTTGCCTACGTCATGCATGAGGACAGGCCCATTGGAATCCCCTCCAACTTTTACATGAGGACCTGCCTGGAGGGGTACGACACCTTTTACTTCAACAAGAACATTCTGATCGATGCCTACGATAAATGCAGGGAGGTATGCGGCTATGAAGGATAACATCATAAGGACGGCGGTCTGCCCGCTTTGCGGCAGGACCTACCACGGCGCTCCGGCGCTTTCCAGGGAGGACAACAAGACCCTCATCTGCCCGGACTGCGGCACCAGGCAGGCGCTCCGGTCCATCGGCGTGGACACTGCCGAGCAGGAGCAGATCATCGAGACGATCCACCGCCATATGGAAAGCCGGGAGCGTTGAAAAATTCACAATTTTGCTGTATAATAAAGTAATCTTGGTGGGGACAAATCGGAATTGAGGGGATAAAAATAAATGAAGAGCGGAAGAATTATTGTAATTACTGGCGCACCAGGAACAGGAAAAACCACAACATCAGCTATTGTTGCCAAAGAATCCACTATGGAAAAATCTGTGCATATGCACACGGATGATTTTTACCATTATCTTAGTAAAGGAGCAATCCCCCCACATTTGCCGGAATCTAATGAGCAAAATCTAATTGTGATTGAGGCTTTTTTAGAAGCCGCAAAGCGTTATGTCCGTGGAGGATATGATGTGATTGTAGACGGTATTATCGGTCCGTGGTTTTTAGAGCCGTGGCTAAACATTGTACGAGAGGGATATGAAGTGCATTATATCGTTTTGAGGGCTAATAAGGAAGAAACCATGAAGCGGGCGATTGAACGCTCAAAATTAGATAGAAAAACTAATATTGAGTTAGTAGAAATCATGTGGGAGCAATTTAATAATTTGGGAGCATACGAGAAAAATATTTTAGATACAACACAACTTTCCGTTGAAGATACAGTTTCTGCTATTAAAGAGAAAGTTGCAAATAAAGCGACCTTACTTCTTGAATCGCTTTAAAACTGGTAATACAATTTCCAGTTTGTCAACCTGTATTTTTAAGCATCGGTTAGAAATAGCCGGTGCTATTTTTATGCCATTTTGGAGGTGGTGCCTATGCGAAAACTGAAGAAATACACGCCTACCCGGTTTATGGCGAAGACCTCACACTACGATAAGGACGCTGCCGATTTTGCAGTGATGTTTATCGAGTCTCTCAGCCATACCAAGGGCACCTGGGCAGGCAAGCCCTTTGAGCTGATCGACTGGCAGGAGCAGATCATCCGAGACCTGTTTGGAGTTCTGAAGCCCAACGGCTATCGGCAGTTCAATACGGCGTACATCGAGATACCGAAGAAACAGGGCAAATCGGAGCTGGCCGCTGCGGTGGCACTCCTGCTCACATGCGGCGACGGTGAGGAACGTGCAGAGGTCTACGGCTGCGCTGCGGATCGTCAGCAGGCGTCCATTGTTTTTGAAGTGGCAGCCGATATGGTCAGGATGTGTCCGGCGCTTAACCGGCGCGTCAAAATCCTAACGGCCACCAAGCGTATAGTTTACGCTCCTACCAACAGCTTCTATCAGGTGCTTTCTGCAGAAGCCTACAGTAAACACGGCTTTAATATCCACGGCGTGGTATTTGATGAGCTGCACACGCAGCCCAACCGAAAGCTCTTTGATGTTATGACCAAGGGCTCTGGCGATGCGCGTATGCAGCCTTTATATTTCCTTATCACGACTGCCGGTACGGATACAAAGTCTATCTGCTATGAAACGCACCAGAAGGCACAGGATATTCTGGCCGGACGCAAAATCGATCCGACCTTCTATCCGGTGATCTATGGCGCAGATGAGTCTGATGATTGGACGGACCCAAAAGTGTGGAAAAAGGCAAACCCCTCTCTCGGTATTACGGTCGGCATCGATAAGGTAAAAGCCGCCTGCGAGTCCGCAAAACAAAATCCCGCTGAGGAGAATGCTTTCCGGCAGCTCAGGCTCAATCAATGGGTAAAGCAGGCTATCAGATGGATGCCGATGGATAAATGGGATAAATGCTCCTTTGCCGTAAACGAGAATGATCTGGAAGGTCGCGTCTGCTATGGCGGTCTGGACCTGTCCTCTACTACGGATATCACGGCTTTTGTGCTGGTGTTCCCACCGGAGGATGAAGATGACAAATATGTGATCCTTCCATACTTCTGGATACCGGAGGAACAGATGGATCTGCGTGTCCGCCGTGACCACGTTCCCTATGACCTTTGGGAACGTCAGGGCTTTTTGCAGACTACTGAAGGCAATGTGGTCCACTACGGCTACATCGAGAAATTCATCGAACAGCTGGGTGAACGGTTCAATATTCGGGAGATCGCCTTTGACCGCTGGGGCGCGGTGCAGATGGTGCAGAACCTGGAGGGCATGGGCTTTACAGTCGTTCCCTTCGGTCAGGGTTTTAAGGATATGTCCCCACCGACCAAGGAACTGATGAAGCTGGTGCTGGAGGAGAAAATCGCCCACGGCGGGCACCCAGTGCTGCGGTGGATGATGGACAACATCTACATCCGCACCGACCCGGCAGGCAACATCAAGGCGGACAAGGAAAAATCCACAGAGAAGATCGACGGAGCCATCGCCACCATTATGGGGCTTGATCGTGCGATCCGCTGTGGCAATGATACGGGAGCTTCGGTTTATGACAGCCGGGGCCTTTTGTTTATTTGAGGAAGGACGGTGATCACATATGGGTATCTTTTCAGGGCTTTTCCGTTCCCGGGATAAGCCCCAGAATCGCACCACGGGCAGCGCCTACAGCTTTTTCTTTGGCAATAGCTCGGCGGGCAAGCGTGTCAATGAACGCTCCGCCATGCAGATGACAGCAGTTTATTCCTGCGTCCGTATCCTGGCGGAGGCTGTGGCGGGACTGCCGCTCCACCTCTACCGCTACAAAGAGGATGGCGGCAAGGAAAAGGCCATCGACCACCCGCTGTATCTGCTTCTCCACGATGAGCCGAACCCGGAGATGAGTTCTTTCGTGTTCCGGGAAACGCTCATGACCCACCTATTGCTGTGGGGTAATGCCTACGCCCAGATCATCCGCAACGGTAAAGGTGAGGTCATTGCCCTTTATCCGCTGATGCCGGACAGGATGACGGTAGACCGTGACAGGGACGGCAAACTCTACTACGAATACACGTTCAGCACGGACGATGCGCCCACAGTCAAGGGCACAGTCGTGCGGCTGAAGCCCTCGGACGTGCTGCATATCCCAGGGCTTGGATTTGATGGGCTGGTGGGCTATTCCCCTATCGCTATGGCGAAAAACGCCATCGGCATGGCCATTGCCTGTGAAGAATATGGGGCAAAATTCTTTGCCAACGGTGCTGCTCCTGGTGGGGTGCTGGAGCATCCGGGAACCATCAAAGACCCACAGCGTGTCCGGGAAAGCTGGCAGTCCACCTTCGGCGGCAGCGGCAACGCCAACAAGATCGCTGTCTTAGAGGAAGGTATGAAATATACGCCCATTGGCATCTCCCCGGAACAGGCGCAGTTTTTGGAAACGAGAAAGTTCCAGATCAACGAGATCGCCCGTATTTTCCGAGTACCGCCCCATATGGTTGGCGACCTGGAAAAGTCCAGCTTCTCCAATATTGAGCAGCAGTCGCTGGAGTTCGTGAAATACACGCTGGAGCCCTGGCTGGTGCGCTGGGAGCAGTCCATCCAGCGGACGCTCTTTTCCGCAGAGGAAAAGAAACAGTATTTTACCAAGTTCAATGTGGAAGGTCTGCTCCGAGGGGATTATGCCAGCCGCATGAACGGCTATGCTACGGCAAGGCAGAACGGCTGGATGAGCGCCAACGACATCCGGGAACTGGAGAATATGGACCGCATCCCTGCCGAGGATGGCGGCGATCTTTACCTTATCAACGGCAATATGCTCCCGCTTGGCAACGCCGGAGCTTTTGCAGATACACAACCGAACGATGACGGAAAGGAGGAAAACCCCGATGAAGAAGTTCTGGAAGTGGAAGAACAGGACGGTGACGAATCAGGAGAATCAGACGGAAACAGTGGAGAGAACGCTGTTCCTGAACGGCACCATCGCCGAGGAAAGCTGGTTTGACGATGATATCACGCCCCAGCTTTTCAAAGAAGAACTGATGGCAGGCTCCGGCGACATCACCGTCTGGATCAACAGCCCCGGCGGCGACTGCGTGGCAGCGGCACAAATCTACAATATGCTGATGGACTACAAGGGCAATGTCACGGTCAAGATTGATGGCATTGCGGCATCTGCGGCAAGCGTGATCGCTATGGCTGGTACCCGCGTACTGGTATCTCCGGTATCCATGATGATGATCCACAACCCTATGACCGTGGCAATGGGCGATACCGCAGAGATGCAGAAAGCCATCGAGATGCTTGGGAGCGTGAAAGATTCCATCATCAATGCCTATGAGATCAAGACCGGTCTCTCCCGCGCACGTCTCTCTCATCTCATGGATGCCGAAACCTGGATGGACGCGAGCAAGGCAATAGAACTTGGCTTTGCAGATGAAGTCATGAAACGCTCCGAAGTGCCGGAGGATATGGAGCCGCCTGCGGTGTCCATGCTGTATTCCAAAGCCGCTGTGGTCAATTCCCTCATGGATAAGATTGCAGCGAAGTGCAAGACCAACCCGAAGAAAACTGAAGACCCCAAACCCCAGGGCCGCTCCGTGGATAGTCTCTACGAGCGGCTTAATTTGATGAAATTTTAAGGAGGATAACGACTATGACTATTCTTGAACTGCGCGAAAAGCGCGCCAAAGCCTGGGAGGCCACCAAGGCATTCCTGGATTCCCATCGTACCGACAAGGGCACTCTGTCCGCTGAGGACGATGCCACCTACTCCCGCATGGAGCAGGAAATTACCGACCTGGGCAAGGAGATCGCCCGTCTGGAGCGTCAGGAGGCGCTGGATGCGGAGCTGAACCGCCCGGTAAACAAGCCCCTCACCGGCAAGCCCATGAACGGCAAGGAAACTGCCAAGACCGGCCGTGCCACGGATGAGTACCTCCAGAACTTTTGGAACATGATGCGCTCTAAGACTCCTATGCCCACCGTGATGAACGCCCTGCAGATCGGCACCGATTCCGAGGGTGGGTATCTGGTTCCTGACGAGTATGAGCGTACTCTGGTAGAAGCTCTGGAGGAAGAGAACATCTTCCGTCAGCTGGCGAAGATCATCCAGACCTCCAGCGGTGACCGCAAGATCCCCGTGGTAGCCACCAAGGGCACTGCGTCCTGGATCGATGAGGAGGGCGCATACCTGGAGAGCGATGATTCCTTCGGGCAGGTGTCTATCGGTGCTTACAAGCTGGGCACCATGATCAAGGTTTCCGAGGAACTGCTCAACGACAGCGTCTTTGACCTGGAGAGCTACATCTCCCGTGAGTTTGCCCGCCGTATCGGTGCCAAGGAAGAGGAGTCCTTCTTCACCGGAGACGGTACTGGCAAACCCCTCGGTGTGCTGGCAGAGACCGGAGGTGCAGAAGTCGGTGTGACTGCTGCATCCGCTACGGCGATCACTGCCGATGAGCTGATCGACCTGTTCTACTCCCTGAAAGCCCCTTACCGCAGAAACGCTGTGTGGGTGCTGAACGATTCCACTATCAAGGCTATCCGCAAGCTGAAGGACAACCAGGGTCAGTACCTCTGGCAGCCTTCCCTGACCGCAGGCGCTCCTGATCTGCTGCTTGGCAAGCCGGTACGTACCTCTGCGTATATGCCTGCCATTGCCGCAGACGCCAAGACCATCGCCTTCGGTGATTTCAGCTATTACTGGATCGCTGACCGCCAGGGGCGTTCCTTCAAGCGTCTCAACGAACTGTATGCCGCTACCGGCCAGGTTGGCTTCCTTGCCTCCCAGCGTGTGGACGGCAAGCTGATCCTGCCGGAGGCCATCAAGGTGCTGGCGCAGAAGTCTGCGGGCTAATGAGAGGAGGCGGCGGTGATGGATGCACTTCTTTCTAAGGTCAAAGCCAATCTCATCCTGGCGCATTCGGCGGACGATGAGCTACTGAAGGGCTACATCACTGCCGCTGTTTCCTATGCGGAGAGCTACCAGCATATCCCGGAGGGCTACTACTCAGAAAATACGATGCCAGCCACTACCGAACAGGCGGTGATCATGCTGGCATCGCATTTCTATGAGTCCAGGGATGGCTCCACAGGCGGCTTCTTCGCAGACAACACCAATGCGGCACAGCAGGTGTGGAACACAGTCAATCTTCTGCTGCGGCTTGACCGGGATTGGAAGGTGTGACCATGAGCTTTGGCAAGATGAACACCTTCATTTCCATCGTAGAGAAACAGTTTACTCAGGATGAGGACGGCTTCAAGACGGAAACAGATGTGACCGTGGCAGAGGTGCGGGCATACCGGGAAGGTCGGCATGGCAGTGAGAAATGGGCAAACATGGCGTCCTTCTCTACGGCCACCGATCTGTTCCGATTCCGAGTCATTCCAGGTGTGGAAATAACAACGGATATGCGAATCCTCTGTGACGGGCATACCTTCGAGATCACTTCTGTAGAGGATGTCAAAGGCAGAGGGATGTATCTGGAGGTACTGGGGACGGAGGTGAAAGCGGGTGGCTAAAGCAACATGGAAAATGCCGGAGGACTTTCTGATGAAGGTATCCCGGCTGGCGGATAAGACGGATGAGATCATCCCGAAAGTGCTGGAGGCAGGCGCAGAGGTCGTGGAGGACAAGGTGCGCTCCAATTTGCAGTCTGTCATTGGCAGCGGGACAAAGTATGACTCCAGAAGCACTGGGGAGCTTTTACGCTCCCTTGGCACTTCTCCCGCCCTGCAGGACAGGAACGGGGATTTTGACATAAAGGTGGGCTTTTCCGAACCCCGTTCTGACGGCGACAGCAACGCCAAAATCGCCACCATCCTGGAATACGGCAAAAGCGGCCAGCCTGCAAAGCCGTTTCTGAAGCCCGCCCGATCGGCATCCAAAAACGCCTGTATCAGCGCCATGAAGGCAAAGCTGGGCGAGGAGGTGGAGAATATTTGAGTTTACTTTCGGAAATCAAGGCAGCAGTCACAAACTGCGGCCTGCCTGTGGAGACTGGCGTGTTCTCCGATGAGCCGCCGGAGGAGTACGTGGTGGTCACGCCGCTTGCGGATACCTACGAGCTTCATGCCGATAATCTGCCGGAATATGAGACTCAGGAAGCACGGCTCTCCCTGTTCTCCAGGGGAAATTATCTGAAGCGGAAAAAGCAGCTTTCCAAGACCCTGCTTGCCGCTGATTTTACCATTACGGACAGACGGTATATCGGGCATGAGGATGATACCGGCTACCACCACTATGCCATTGACGTGGCGAAACTATACGGACTTTAAAGTATGAACGGCGTAACGGCGCGGGCGATAAAGTCAAATCAGCGCAAAAGCTGGTGCGCGAATTGCTCCCGGCGGCTCGCCGGTAGATTGGAGGAATGAGATATGGCTACCATTGGCCTTGATAAACTTTTCTATTCAAAAATCACGGAGGACGAGGACGGCAACGAGACCTATGCCACCCCTACATCCCTTGCGAAAGCCATGACCGCAGAGCTTTCCGTGGAGCTTGCGGAGGCAACGCTGTATGCGGACGATGGCGCTGCGGAGGTGGTGAAGGAGTTCCAGAGCGGCACCCTCACCCTTGGCGTGGATGATATCGGCGCAGCCGCCGCATCTGACCTGACGGGAGCGGTGATCGACCAGAACGGCGTCATCATCTCCGCCAGCGAGGACGGCGGCGCTCCTGTAGCCATTGGCTTTCGTGCAAAGAAAGCAAACGGCAAGTACCGATACTTCTGGCTGTACAAGGTGAAGTTCGGCATCCCTGCTACCAACCTGACTACCAAGGGCGAGAGCATTGAGTTCTCCACGCCCACCATCGAGGGGACGGTCATGCGCCGCAACAAGGTGGACGGCCAGGGCAAGCACCCCTGGAAAGCCGAGGTCACCGAGGGGGACGCTGGCGTGTCCGCATCGACTATCACCAACTGGTACCAGGAAGTCTACGAACCGTCCTATGCGGAAACCACTGCGGCCTCTCTGGACGGCGAAGGTTAAGGAGGATCTGAGTCATGGATGAAAGAACAGCGATGGTCACCATCGGCGGCGTGGAATATGAGATGCTTCTGACCACCCGTGCTACAAAGCAGATCGCCGGACGCTACGGCGGCCTGGAAAACCTGGGCGAGAAGCTGATGAAAGCAGAGAATTTTGAAATGGCGCTGGACGAGATTGTGTGGCTCATCACCCTTCTGTGCAACCAGCCCATCCTCGTCCACAACCTGAAGCACCCAGAGGATAAAAAGCCGGAACTGACCGCCGATGAGGTGGAGCTTCTCACCTCCCCGATGGAGCTGACCGACTACAAGGACGCCATCATGGAGGCAATGTACCGTGGTACCAAGCGGAACGTGGAAAGTGAGCCGGAGGGAAAAAACACGGTGGCCGGGTAAGTGACGAGGAGTTGTTTACCCGGCTTTTGTATTACGGCATGGCCCATCTGAGTCTCTCGCAGGATGAGGTGTGGCTCATGCCGTTTGGTTTGCTTATGGATCTCTGGGAGTGTCATAAGCAGTTTATGGGAATCGCAAAGCCGAAGCAGATGCTGACCATTGACGATGTGATTCCCTATGGAATTTAAGGAGAGGAGGTGCAGCCCGTGGCAGATAATTTCGGTCTGAAAATCGGCATTGAGGGCGAGAAGGAATTTAAAAAGGCCTTGTCCGAGATCAACCAGTCCTTCAAGGTGCTTGGCTCCGAGATGAAGCTGGTGTCCTCGCAGTTTGACAAAAACGATAAGTCCGTGCAGGCGCTTTCCGCAAGGAACACTGTGCTGAATAAGGAAATCGAAGCACAGAAAAACAAGGTGGAAACCCTGCGGGCTGCCCTCCGGAATGCCGCAGACTCCTTTGGGGAGAACGACCGCCGCACGCAGAACTGGCAGATCCAGCTCAATAACGCAGAAGCCGCCTTAAACAGCATGGAGCGGGAACTTTCCGATAATGAGCGGGCCATTGAAGCCTTTTCCCAAGAGGAAACAGACGCAGCGGACGCTACGGAACGCCTCTCCCAGGAGATCGCCCGGCAGGAGGATGCGCTTGCAGGGATGAAGCGTGCCTATTCCAATGCCGTGCTGCAGTACGGTAAAGGCTCCAGCGAGGCAAAGGAACTGGAGGGGCGCATCTCCCAGCTTTCCGGGGAGCTTCGGGAAAACCGGGAGCGGATGAAGGACGCCGGGGATGTGGCGGAGGATTTCGGTGATTCGCTGGAGGACGCCTCCAACGGTGCGGATAAATTAGGCTCCGGCCTTTCGGTTGCTACGGTGGCGATGGGCAACCTCATCTCCTCCGGTATCCAGGCGGCGCTAAACGGCATCAAGGAGCTTGGCAGCGCCATCTGGAACCTGGACGAAGCCACGGAGGAATACCGGGTAGCCCAGGGCAAGCTGACCACCGCTTTTGAAGCGGCCGGCTACAGCGGCGAAGCGGCGCAGAAGTCTTACAACGAGTTTTACAAGATCCTTGGCGATACGGATACGGCAACGGAAGCCTCACAGCTTTTGGCACAGCTTGCCCAAAACGAGCAGGACATCACCAAGTGGACAAACATTGCCGCAGGCGTTTACGGCACTTTTGGCGATGCCCTCCCCATCGAGGGCATGATCGAGTCCGCCAACGAGACCGCTAAAGTGGGTGAGGTCACCGGCTCCCTGGCGGACGCCTTAAACTGGGTGGGCATCAGCGAGGACGCCTTCAACGAGAAGCTGGCGGCCTGTTCCAGTGAAAGCGAAAGAAACCGTCTCATCATGGAGACCCTCTCCGGGGCCTATGACGAGGCGAGCAGCGCGTTTTACCGCAACAATGAGGCGCTGGTGGCTTCCAGAGAAGGACAGGCGCAGCTTGACGAGACCCTGGCAGGGCTTGGGGAAACCATCTCCAATGTGAAGAACAGCCTCCGGGCGGAATTTCTCCCAGCAATCTCGGAAGTCATCTCCGCCTTTACCGACATGATAAACGGCGTGGATGGTGCGGATGAAGCCTTCGCCGGGGCCATTACGGGGCTGGTGAACACGGCGGTTTCCATGCTGCCGCAGTTTGTAAACACCGGGATGCAGATGCTGACCTCGCTGCTTTCCGGCATTATCCAGAGCCTTCCGGCTGTGATGGAGGGCGCGGCGCAGATCATTGTCACGCTGGCCCAGGGCATCGCGGCGGCGGTTCCTACCCTGATTCCGCAGATTGTCCTTGTGGTTACCCAGATTGTGCAGACCCTGATCGAAAACCTGCCGATGATCCTGGACGCGGCGCTGCAGCTGATTCTGGGACTGGCGCAGGGGCTGCTTAATGCCATCCCGGTCCTGATTGCGGCCCTGCCTGCCATCATTACGGCGATTGTGGAGTTTATCGTGGGGGCGATTCCACAGATCATCAATGCCGGGATACAGCTATTGACCTCGCTGGTTTCCGCGCTGCCGGAGATCATCACGGCCATTGTGGCGGCGATTCCGCAGATTATTGACGGGCTGGTGACGGCAATCCTCGGCAGTATCCCCCAGATCATTGACGCAGGCGTGAACCTGCTGATTTCCCTGATCCAGAACCTGCCGACCATCATTACCACCATTGTGGGGGCGATCCCGCAGATTATTTCCTCGCTGGTAAACGCCATCTTAAACAGCATCCCGCAGATCATCCAGGCAGGCGTGCAGCTATTTGTTTCGCTGATCCAGAACCTACCTACCATCATCGTGGAGATCGTAAAGGCGGTGCCGCAGATCATTGCGGGGATTGTGAATGCCTTTACCTTGTCTATGGGGCAGATCGTCAACATCGGCAAGAACATCGTGCAGGGGCTGTGGCAGGGTATCCAGAGCCTTGCCGGATGGATCTGGGACAAAGTCTCCGGCTGGATTTCCGGCATCTGGGACGGGATCTGCAGCTTCTTTGGCATCAACTCGCCCTCGAAGGAAATGGCCTGGGTGGGCGAGATGCTGGGCAGGGGCCTTGCCGGCGGCATTGAGGACAGCGCCGGTGAAGCGGTCAACGCCGCAGAGGATCTGAACAACGGCATCCTGGGCGTGATGAACGGCCTGGCTGCGGATATGCAGTCCGCAGTCCCGTCAAACTTTGCCTTTGATACAGCCGGGACAGTGGGCACCGTGGCCGGCGGCATGGGCGGAACGGGCGGTTCTTCCTTCGGAACCCTGATCACCATCCAGCAGATGATCGTCCGCAGCGAGGATGATATCCGCAGGATTTCCCAGGAACTTTACAACCTGATCCAGACCGGCTCCCGCGCCCAGGGTCGGTTCAGCACAGCATAAAAGGAGGTGCGGCCTGTGGGCTTTTCGTATAACGATATCACATCCAAGAGCATGGGCCTAAAGGCAAGGCTGACCTCCTGGCAGGTCAGCGGAAATTTGCGGAACTTTACTACAACGGTCCCCGGCAAGTACGGTGTGACGGATTTCGGCGCGGATTTTGACTACCGGGAGATTGTGGTCTCCTGCAGTATCTTCCCCAGGCACAGTTTTTCCGCCCTGGTTTCCACGCTGGACGATATCGCTGCGTGGCTCGACCCGGTGGGCGGCTTAAAGCAGCTCGTCCTGGATGATGTGCCAGACCGGTACTTCATGGCAAGACTGAACGCGGCGGTGGAGTGTGAACGGCTCCTGCGCTCCTCCGGCAGTTTTGATTTGACCTTTTTCTGCCCTGACCCCTTTGGCTATGCCATCGAGGATGAAAACTTTTCTGTCACGGCGGCGGGCAGTCACACCATAACCCGTCATACCGGGAACATGGAGTCGAATCCCATCTACCGCATTGAGGGAGAAATTACCTCCGGGGCTGGAAACTATATCAGCATTACCACCAACGGGCAGGAATTAAAGATCGTTAACGCCACCCTTGCGGCGGGCGAAACGCTGGTGGTGGATACCGACCGCATGACCGCCTATGTGGAGGATGAAAACGGTACTACAGTGCGAAACGGGCTGCCCTATCTGGAGGAGCTGAATTTTCCCACGCTTTCTGTGGGCGACAACACAGTCTCTGTGGCAGCGGCAAACGCTGTATTTACGGGGCTGGAAATCCAGGCAAGGAGCAGATGGAGGTGAGCGGCAATGGCACTGAAAACGATACTGAACAAACAGACGGACTTTACCGGCGAGTTCCCGGAAGAATGGGCAAAGGACGGTCTGTGGCGGTTCAATGAATCGGACCCGGATGAGAACGACTGCCTTTTGGATTCCTCCGGCATGGGGCGGGCGGCATACATTAATAACTGGAGCGGCACCAGCGCATCCCTTTCCGCAAACCGTCTGGGGAATTACTTCCGCATGAACATTGTGAACCCATCCTCCGAGCAGAACTATCTGAAGGTGACCAATGATGGCAGCATTTTCGCAAGCCTTGGGGCAAGGATTGTCTGCGGCGGCTGGATGAACCCCACCACCTATTCCGTGGGGAATACCTACTGCCCGATTTTTAACACCCGGTACGGGCCGGGGCAGCCAATCTTCTACCTGTCCCTCATCCGGGGCAATCCGAGGATCATGCTCTATGACGATACCGGGTCTTTGATCCTGGACGAGTCGGTGGACCCGCCCTTCTCCTTGGTCAACGGCGGCTGGTACTTTATCGCCTGCCTGATCGAGCCGGATAACAAAACGGCGCAGTATGTGGTGGGCGACCGGGGCAGCGGCACGGTGTGGGCGTCGGAGGTGCTTTCCTTTACCGGGGAACTGAACCGCTCCTGCACGGCGGATTTGATTCTGGGGATGCACGCCGACTCCTATTGGTACGCCGGAGGGCTGGACGATTGGTTTTTGGACTGTGACACCCAACTAACCGCAGAGGACCTGGAAAACTACTTCCTTTCCTCACTCTGCGCCAACGGCGGCGATACTTCCGGGGATGTGGATGGCATCACGGAGCCGGGGGCGGTCACGCTCCGGGCATCAAGCGGCGGTTACCCTTCGGAAGGTGTACTGACCACAGCGGCGGCAGACTGCAATCTCTCCGGCACCGGGCGTGTGTCTGTGACCAGCGAGTACATCTCCGGTGCCACGGCGGTTTCCCTGGTGGAGACTTCCACCAGCGATGACCTGGAGGAATGGAGCGATTGGGCGGCAGTCCCTTCGGACGGGAAACTGGCGTCCCCCAACCGGGCGTATATCCGGTTCCGGGTAACGCTGACTACCACAGACACCTCCCGGACACCGAAGCTCATCGATATCCGGCTCTATGACATCCCGAAAGCGCCCTATGAGAAGATCGGCTATGCCCGTCCGGTGGTGCTGGACAGTAATGGGGCATGGGAGGCGGTGCTGGAAAACGCCTATGACATCATTGTGACCAGCGAGATCAACGGCGAGGACACCCTTTCCTTTAAGATCCCCTACCGGGACGGCAAACGGGGGTATATCGACAGTGAGAAGAAGATCCAGATCGTGGATGATGTGTATAAGGTACGGACAGTTACCGACACCAGGGATACGGACGGCAGTGCCGTCACAGAGGTGTACGCGGAGGCGGAGTTCTATGACCTGACCTTCTCTGTCCGCAAGGAGGAACGTACCTTTGAAGCGGAGTACCCGGAAACGGCGATGGCATACGCCCTGGAGGGGACGGAATGGAGCGTCGGTACGGTGACGGTGCGGACACAGCGCACCTGGACCAGCACGGAGAAGAACGCTTTGTCCATCCTTCGGAATACCGCAGACCTCCACGGCGGCGACCTGGTCTTTGACTGCCCGAACCGGCTGGTGCATCTGCTGACGGTCAACGGCAAGGACAGCGGCGCGCTGTTTGCCTACAAGAAGAACATGAAATCCATCCAGCGAGTGGTGGACACCAGGGAGCTTGTGACCCGGTTGTACGCCGTGGGCGCGGAAGGGATGACCTTCGCGGACATCAACGGCGGAAGGCCCTATGTGGAGGACTTCACCTACACAGACGAGGTGAGAATCTCCACCCTGGACTGCTCCTCTTTCACGAATCCCTACCAGATGAAAGAATATACCGAGATGCGGCTGGCGGATTACGCAAAGCCCACCATTTCCTATGTGTTAAACGCGATGGACTTATCCGTGCTGACGGGCTACGAGCATGAAGCCTGGGAACTGGGAGATTACGTCCGGGTGGAGGATAAGGAGTTGGGGCTTTCGGTCACCACAAGAATTGTCCGCCGGGAATACAACCTGCAGGAGCCGTGGAACACGGTGCTGGAGCTTTCCACCACGCTGAAGAACCTGGGCAGTTCCGCCAGTGAATGGGACAACGCGGCGGATTCTCTGGAAGGCACCAGCATGGTATCCAACAATGACATCCGGGAGATGGTCCCCTTTAACCTGCTGCGGAACTCCCGCGCCGATGACGGGCTTGCCTATTGGGTCAGCTCCGGCTTTGAAGCGGACAGCGAAAACGGCGCGTCCGGCACGGCTTCTTTCAAGGCAGAGGGTGTGGCCGGCATGACCAAGAGCCTGTCCCAGACCGTCTATCCCGCCAACCGCTCCAGCTACACCCTGTCGGCACAGATCGGCTCGGAAAATCTGGAGAAGTTAAGCGAGGATTCCCAGGTGGGCATTGAAGTGGTGATCGAGTATGAGGACGGCAGCACGGAAAGCCGGTTCATTGATTTGTACTGATGGAAGGAGAACGGCATGGCATATTTATCTTCAACTTCTGCCAGGATCGCGCCGGAGAATTACTCCTCCAGGGTCAAGTCCATCACGGTGCGGGTGTGCATGACAAACTGCACCGGGACGCTTTTTATCACGGACATCCTCCTGCAGGCGGGGTCCGTGGCGACGGGATGGGTAGGCCATCCCTGCGAGATGAAGTGGACGCTGGATGGGTAAGATCGCTTTTATCCGGCTGGCGGAGGTCATTAACCGAAAACAGGATATGCGTGTCGTGAGCGTCACCGTGAAGCCTACCATCGCGGATTGCTCCGGCACGATCTATTTTACTGACCTGATGCTCCAGGAAGGTCCGGCGCTGACGGGATACACGCCCCATACCGAACCCTTCCTCCAAAAGCTGCGTGAGGATGGAGTGATCAAAGCTCCTGTCTGGTTCAACGGCGTGGTGCGGGGCGAGGAAACGGTCATCCTCTTTAACCTTGGGGAGACTTCCGCTGGGCTGGATGTGCATTTGTACCCCAAGTCCGACCTGGAAGCGGGGGCGGTTTCCCTCTGCCAGGGCGTGGGCGGCCAGAAGGTATCCTTCCCCAACGCCGTCCCCGCCGAAGCGGACCTTGCTCTGCTTGCCAGCACACGGCAGTGTACGAAGAACGGCAGCCCGGAGAAAAAAGAGGGCTTTTACCAGTACAGCGCCGCCTGGGATTCCAAGCATAAGGTGACGCTCCCGGAAGGGAAAACGGCGAGGGTGCTGTTTGAGATGCAGGAAATGCAGGATGGAGGTGAGCCGATCTGATGGACACACTGAAAGGCAAGCAGATCATGGTATGGACGTTCATGGGCAATGCCCGGATGTACGAAGCCCTCCGGGACTATGGCGACCGCATCAGCCAGATCGGACTGTTCTCCTTTAAGGTACGGGCCACCGGGGAGATTTACGAGAGCGGTGTGGCGATTTCGGATATGCTCACCTACATTAACAAGTGGCCACATATCAAGTGGCTGCTGACGGTGGCAAATGACGGGGCGAACAGCATCTTCCGCGCTCTGCGAGACAACACAAACGGGGCGCAGGAGATGTTCCTCTCAGAGATCGTCCGCATCATGGAGAAATACCCCTGGTGTGACGGCATCGACATCGATCTGGAACGCGGGGACGGCTATTCCACCCATGCCGCGTCAACCGCCATGTTCCAGAACATCTACAATACGGTAAAGAATTACGATGCCACGAAGCACATGAATATCTGCCTGCCGGGGATGACCAGCGTCAACGGCTCGGTGGGCGGTGAGAACTGGTGTGTCTACGGTGACCTCGATGCCTACTGTGACACGGCGTCTATTATGAGCTACGGCATGGCCTGGGCAGGCTCCGCGCCGGGGCCGGTTTCTCCGAGAAGCTGGCTGGAGGGCATTTACGATTACGCCACCGAGGTCATGGACCCGGATAAGATTTTCCTGGGAATGCCGGCCTACGGCTGGAACTGGCAGATTTACGATACGCCGGAGAACCTGGGCGAGACCTACCGGGGCGTTTCCAACACCTACTACGCCGCAAGGTACTGGATGACGGGAGCGTACAACTTCACAGGTGACGCGCCGCCCCAGCCCTTTCTCCCTATCGTGGCCTATTGGGATGATTATGACAAGGTGCCTTACGCCTTTCCCCATGTCTACGATTACATGGAAGGAGCGGACGCAGTTTCCCGCGAGTACCCTCAGCTTGCGGACACATACAACCGCAGACGCTACCTGACTGCCTACGGCAAGGAGCAGAAAATCGAGTTCGGAACTATTTTCATCGACCGGGACGCTGACGGCTACTCCAGCGCGTCCGGAATTGTCTCCATTGAAAACGGCATCGCAACCCTGGGCGATAACGGCACGGTGACCTACAGTTTTACGGTGAACGCAGCGGGAACTTACGATGTGGCGGTGCGGCTCTGCTATCCCTTCTGGGATAAGAACGGCATCTATGTGGCCCTGGACGGCAGCAGAAAACATTTCACGGAGAGCCGCCTGTGGTGGCCGTACTGGCGGAGTACATTCTGGACGTCCCTTGCGGAGAATGTAACGCTTTCTGCCGGTACGCATACCATTACGATCTCGGTGGATGTCAAAGGCGTGCAGTTTTACGGTTTCCGTGTCTGCTCCAATTTTTCTGAGGAGCCCTCCGCCGGAGAAGCCACCTTTGCCCTTGCGCCCAGGAGCTTTAAGGATGTGGACGGCAATATGGCTGTACCCGATAAGGGCTTTAAGCTGACGCTGGAGATGCTCCGAAGGAAGCCGGACTCGGCGCTCATCTGGTATGAGGACTTCCAGGATTACGGCGTGCTGGAGACGGACTACTGGACGGTGCGCTCCGGCTCCTTTGAGGTATGGCGGTCGGATGAATATTCGATGGAGCGTGTCTACTCCCAGCTTGAAGGGCATGGGGAGCTTGCGTGGCAGTATGACGGCTTTTCGGAACTGCATCTGCGGGCCAGGCTGGCTTTCCCGGCAAACGGCAGCGGCAAGGCGGGTGTGTTCTGCGGCAGCCTGTTCTGCTGCTTAAACTATGATACTCAGGCGGTGGAACTATACAATGATTCCACACTCCTTGGCAGCTACAGCCAGGAGATCGCAAGGACTCCATCGGCAGATCTGAGGGACAACCCCTCCATGTACACGGTGGAGATGCGTATCCGTGGAAACCGGGTGCGGGTGTATTCCGGCTCCTCCTATACCCTGCGCTTTACGGCAACGATCAGCGGCTTTTCCGGGGGCTACGCCGGGTACCGCTCGGACAACACCACGGTCTGTGAACTTCTGCGTCTGGGAGACGCCTGGACCTACGAGCCGTATGAGCGGTTTGATGTGGAGATGCCGGACGGCAGCTTTAAAAGCTACGGAAGGATCAGCCGTTCCAACTGCACCTGGGATGAGGAGTTCCAGGTGTTCACGCTGACCTCTGATGTGGAGGAAACCTCCACCCGGAGCGAGGAAATCTCCCTGGATTATGACTTCTTCCATTCCGACCTTTTAGAGATTTCCTGCGGCGGGAACTACACGGCGAAGGTCATACCAAAGGACATCAACATCTGGATTTCCCGGCTGTTCCTCGGAGACGCGGACGGTTTCTCCATCCTCTACTACCAGGACGTGGATTCTCTGGTCTACTGGGCGAACCAGGCGGCGTACCGCTGGAAGCTCCGGGGGATGTGTATGTGGTCTTTGGGGCAGGAGGATATGCGACTGTGGGAATGGCTGCCGAAGCAAACAGAATAACTTACGGGAACTGGCGACTGCCCTGCGGGGCGGCCGCTTTTTTCATACACAAAACCATTTCAAGAAACGGAGGTATCAACATGAAGGAACTTTGGAACACGGCGCAGGTGATCTTTGCGGCCATCGGCGGGTGGCTGGGCTATTTCCTGGGCGGATGCGACGGGCTGCTCATCGCCCTGGTGGTATTTGTGGCGGTGGATTATGTTACGGGCGTGATGTGCGCCATCTCGGACAAGAAGCTGTCCAGCGAGGTGGGCTTTAAGGGCATCTGCCGGAAGGTGCTGATCTTCCTGCTGGTGGGGATCGCCAACATCCTGGATGTACAGGTGATCGGCACAGGCAGCGTCCTTCGCACGGCGGTCGTCTTCTTTTACCTCTCCAACGAGGGCGTGAGCCTTCTGGAGAACGCGGCGCACCTGGGACTCCCTGTGCCGGAGAAGATGAAGGAAATCCTGGAACAGCTCCATGACCGGGCGGAAACAGAAAACAGCAATCAGGAGGATGAGTGATTATGAAACTGGTGGAATCGATCTTAACGAAAAACCCCTGCTATACGGCGGGGAGGAAAATCACGGTCAAGGGGCTGATGCTCCATTCCGTGGGCTGCCCGCAGCCGAAGGCGTCTGTGTTTATCAACAGCTGGAACAGCCCGTCCTATGACAATGCCTGTGTGCATGGTTTTATTGACGGCAATGACGGCACAGTGTACCAGACCCTCCCCTGGAACCACCGGGGCTGGCACTGCGGCTCCGGCAGCAAGGGCAGCGGCAACAACACCCATATCGGCGTGGAGATGTGTGAGCCTGCCTGTATCAAATACACAAGCGGGGCAAATTTTACCTGCTCCGATACCGCAACGGCAAAGGCTGTGGCGAAGCGCACTTATGAAGCGGCTGTGGAACTGTTTGCCATGCTGTGCAGGCAGTACAGCCTGAACCCGACCGCAGACGGTGTGATCATCAGCCACCGGGAGGGACACAGCCGGGGCATCGCTTCTAACCACGGCGACCCGGAGCATCTCTGGACACAGCTTGGCATGGGCTACACGATGGACACCTTCCGTCAGGCGGTTAAAGCGGCGATGGACGGCGGTTCCTCTGCAGAGACCAGCGGCTATACCAAGATCATGGGAAACGCCGTGGCCACGGCAGAGCAGATGGAAACCTACATCCAGGGGAAGAACCCGCAAGTCCTGCAGAGCGTCCTGGACATGATTCCGCTCTACCTTTCCGAGGGACAGGCCGAGGGTGTGCGCGGCGACATTGCCTTCGCGCAGTCCTGCCTGGAGACCGGGAACTTTACTTTCTCCGGCTCTGCGGTCACACTGGACCAGAACAACTTCTGCGGGATGGGTGTGACGAGCAATGGGCTGAAGGGCAATTCCTTTGACACGCCGCAGCTCGGCATCCGGGCGCAAATCCAGCATTTAAAGGCGTATGCGTCCACCGATGCTTTGAAGAATGACTGCGTTGACCCGCGTTTTAAGTACGTCACCAGGGGCAGCGCGGAATATGTGGAGTGGCTCGGTCAGCAGGAAAACCCCCAGGGAAAAGGCTGGGCGGCCGGCGCTGGGTATGGGGAGAAAATCCTGACCATCTTGAAGAATATCTGCGGTACGGCGGGCGGCGCTTCCGGGACTGCCGACATCTGGTACCGGGTCCGTAAGACATGGGCAGATGCCAAATCGCAGATCGGGGCTTTCCGCGTTTTGGAGAACGCAAAGAACTGCGCGGATGAGAATCCGGGATATCGTGTGTTCGATGTAAATGGTGTAAACATCTACACACCGGACACGGCAGCGTTTTCCCCGTATCTGGTGCGGGTGTCCATCACGGATCTGAATATCCGTAAAGGACCGGGGACGAACTATGCCAAAACCGGGAAGTTCACCGGTAAGGGCGTGTTTACCATCGTAGAGATGCAGACAGGCAAAGGCTCAGACACTGGATGGGGACGCTTGAAATCTGGAGCTGGATGGATTTCCCTTGATTATACCGAAAAAATTTCATAACTTTAAGAATGTTAAAATCCCGTGTATGGTTAGCTGAAGAAAGCTGATTATACACGGGATTTTTTTATTTATCCGCTGGAAAGCGGAAAATTTGTCCTTTCAGAGTTAGAAGGGGAAAGCCCTTGCTGATTGGAGGGTCAATGATGGAGAAACAGAAATCTATAATTGTTTTGCACCAGAAAAAAGAAAAGGCAAATGGAGAATCTGCGGATGGCTTAATGAATATGGGAGATATCAGGAAAGGTAGTGTTTGCCAAAATGTAACGAAACTGGAGACAGGGGAGTCAATCGTTGCGAAAGGCGGTAAAGTGCGACGGGAAAGAAGTATAGAGAAAGGTGAAGAAGCTGAGAAAAATATTCATCCTGTAACAGGGGCACTTTTTACACAGGAGATGTTGCAATCAGAATTTGACTATTACATGGCGCAGAAACTACTGGAAAAGTTGCGGGAGGCAGGTCTGATTACCAAGGAAGAATTGGACAAAATCACGGCGAAAAACCGCCAGTCTTTCTCTCCTTATCTGGCCCGGATTATGCCCTGAATGACTTGCTATTTGTAGGCTTTAGAGCGAATATGTCCGTACCGAAAGAGAGGTGAGAGGATGAAACGGATCACAAAGATTGCGGAGAATGCATCCCTTGGGAAAAAGAAAATCAGAGTGGCTGCCTACTGCCGGGTGTCTACAGCCAGTGAGGAACAGCTTGTCAGCCTGGCAGCGCAGAAAGCCCACTATGAGAACTATATCAAATCCAATGACAATTGGGAATTTGCCGGACTTTACTATGACGAAGGCATCTCTGGCACGAAAAAAGAAAAGCGGGATGGGTTGCTGGCGATGGTTGCCGCCTGCGAGAGAGGAATGATTGACTTCGTCATTACCAAGTCCATCAGCCGGTTTGCCAGAAATACCACGGACTGTCTGGAACTGGTGCGGAAGCTGCTGGACTTAAATATTTACATTTATTTTGAAAAGGAAAATATAAACACGGGCTCCATGGAAAGCGAATTGATGCTTTCTATCCTAAGCGGCCTGGCAGAAAGTGAGTCTGTGTCTATTTCTGAGAATGAGAAGTGGGGTATCAGGCGGCGGTTCCAGAATGGCACCTTCATTATTTCCTATCCCCCATACGGCTATGCCAACGTGGATGGGGAAATGATGATTGTGCCGGAGCAGGCAGAGATTGTGAAACAGATCTTTGCGGATACGCTTGCGGGGAAAAGCACCCATGAGATTGCAAAAAGGCTGAATGAGCAGGGCGTTGTCACCAAGAAGGGCGGGCGCTGGACACCGGGTACCATCAACGGCATCATTGGGAATGAGAAATATACCGGGGATGTCCTGTTCCAGAAGACCTATACAGATAACAGCTTTAACCGCCATCAGAACCGGGGAGAAGTTGACCAGTATCTCATGCAGAACCACCATGAGGCAATCATCAGCCGGGAAGAGTTTGAACGTGCCAATGCGGTTTTGAAACAGCGTGGACGGGAAAAAGGGAATGGTCATGATACCGGGAGATACCAGAACCGGTACGGCTTTTCCGGCCGGATCTATTGCGGGGAATGCGGCGGTAAATATAAAAGACGGCTGCATTATAAACCCAGCGGCCAATATGCCGCATGGACCTGTGTTACCCATTTGGAAGATAAGAAAAGCTGTTCACAGAAGTACATCACAGATGCTGCCCTGCAACTGGCTTTTGTTACCATGATGAACAAGCTGGTCTTCGGGCAGCAGACGGTGCTGCGTCCTCTTTTGCAAAGCCTGCGGGGGCTGAATGATCAGTCCCGGCTGCTTAAAATTGAGGAACTGGAAACAGCTATCGAGAAAAACAGGGACCAGAAACAGGTGCTGACGAACCTGATGGCAAGCGGCTATCTGGAGCCTGCTCTCTTTAATAAGGAAAGCAATGAGCTTGCGGCAGAAGAGGACACTTTGCGGCAGGAAAAGGACGGGCTGATGCGCTCCGTCAATGGAGATATGGTCAAAATAGAAGAACTGCAGCGGCTGCTCCGGTTTGTATCCAAAGGGACTATGCTGACGGAATTTGATGATAAGACCTTTCTTTCTTTTGCGGAACGGATTACCGTACTGTCCAGAAAAGAAGTGGTTTTTGAATTGAAATGCGGACTGTCCTTGAGAGAAAGGCTGGTGGAACCATGAGACACATTCCGTATGGATACCGGATTGAAAACGGCCGGGCGGCCATTGATGAAACACAGGCTGCCACGGTGCGGGAGCTTTTTCAGAACTATATTTCCGGCATGGCGCTTATGCCCGCCGCTGAGAAGGTCGGATTAAATCTGTACCACGGGAGCGCCGGAAGGATGCTCCGGAATAAGAAGTATCTTGGAGATGATTACTATCCGGCTATTATCGATAAAGAAACCTTCGATAAGGCAGAAGAAATACGCATGAGCCGAGCAAAAGCACTGGGGCGGGTGAGGGAACTGGAAGGAAAGAAGGCCATCCTCTTCCCTACCAACTTTACCATACCTGCAGTGAGAAAGGTTTCTGACGATCCCTTTGAACAGGCGGCGTATGCATACAGTTTGATTGAGAGTGAGGTGGATGGGGATGGAACTAAGTAGGAATATTACTGTGATCCCGGCCAGAAAGCGGGTAGGAAATACGGCCGCAGCAGAACAGAGACCAAAGCTGAAAGTCGCCGCTTACTGCCGGGTTTCCACGGACAGTGAGGAGCAGGCATCCAGCTACGAGGTGCAGGTGGCGCATTATACGCAATTTATCCAGAAGAATCCGGAATGGGAGCTGGCAGGGATTTACGCCGATGACGGGATCACCGGAACGAATACGAAAAAGCGGGAGGAATTTAACCGCATGATCCAGGACTGCATGGACGGAAACATTGATATGATCATCACCAAGTCCATCAGCCGGTTTGCCAGAAACACCCTGGATTGTCTGAAATATATCCGGGAACTGAAGGAGAAGAACATCCCGGTTTTCTTTGAAAAAGAGAACATCAACACCATGGATTCCAAGGGTGAGGTACTGCTTACCATCATGGCAAGCTTGGCACAGCAGGAAAGCCAGTCTTTGAGTCAGAACATCAAACTCGGATTGCAGTACCGTTTCCAGAACGGGGAGGTCCGGGTCAATCACAGCCGTTTCCTGGGTTACACAAAGGATGAGGAAGGAAACCTGATCATAGAGCCTGCGGAGGCGGAAGTGGTAAAGAGGATCTACCGGGAGTACCTGGAAGGAGCAAGCCTGCTCCAGATCGGGCGTGGCCTGGAAGCAGACGGCATTCTTACCGGGGCTGGGAAAACGAAGTGGCGTCCGGAAACACTGAAGAAGATCCTGCAGAATGAAAAATATATCGGAGACGCCCTTCTACAAAAAACATATACAATTGATTTCCTTTCTAAAAAGCGAGTTAAAAATAACGGAATCGTTCCCCAGTATTATGTAGAAAACAGCCATGAGCCTATTATTCCACGCGAGCTTTTTATGCAGGTTCAAGAAGAGATGGTTCGAAGAGCGAATCTCCGAGGAGGTAAAGGCGGTAAAAAGAGAGTCTATAGTAGTAAGTATGCTTTATCAAGTATTGTTTACTGTGGGCAATGCGGTGATATTTACCGACGAGTACATTGGAATAACCGAGGTTACAAGTCTATTGTTTGGAGATGTGTTAGTCGTTTAGAGGAAAAAGGCTCTGAATGTACGGCACCTACCATAAACGAGGAAACATTACAGGCAGCAGTGGTTAAGGCTATTAACGAACTTTTGACTAAAAAAGAGCCCTTCCTCTCAACGTTACAGAAAAACATAGCTACCGTCCTTAATGAAGAAAATGATAATACCACCGATGATATTGATAGAAAATTGGAAGAGTTACAACAACAGCTCCTTATACAAGCAAAATCAAAAAATGATTATGAAGATGTGGCTGATGAAATTTATCGACTTCGGGAATTAAAGCAAAATGCACTAGTAGAGAATGCAGAGCGAGAAGGAAAAAGGCAACGAATTGCAGAAATGACTGATTTCTTGAATGAGCAATCCTGCGAGTTAGAGGAGTATGATGAGCAATTAGTAAGGCGGCTAATTGAAAAAGTTACGGTATTTGATGAAAAGATGACTATTGAATTTAAATCAGGTGTGACGATTGAAGGAAGGATATAGATTATTGAGTTAACCACAATTAAGGAAAATATCGCCCTTTGGCGGTTTTTCCTACTTTTATATTTTTTATATTGAATATATCACCTTATTGTGCTAAAATATAGGTTGCTAAAATAAGAATTTAGGAGGAACCGAAACTATGACAGCCTCAATGCGTTTAAGATAAGCTGGCAATAAAAAAAGCAGAATCTATCCCCGATGATAGGCTTTTTTGTTGTGCTTATTTATACGATATTGAGCATTCATTAGTTACGGTGAGGATATAGGTTATTAAACTATACCTTTATTTAACTATGTCTTTAATATGAATGTTTCCAAATTGTATGTATGCAGACCAAAAGCCACATTGTGGATTTAGGCCTGCATTTTTTATTGCCTAGAATGCTATTCAAAATAGAAATTCAAGCAAAATAATATGCAGGAGATAATATAAATGGAAAAATACAACAATTGGAAACTTAAGTTTTATACAATATGGGCAGGGCAAGCAGTATCATTAATCACTAGTGCCATCCTGCAAATGGCGATTATTTTTTACCTTACAGAAAAAACTGGATCTGCGATGGTCTTGTCTATGGCTTCACTAGTAGGTTTTTTACCCTATAACCTTTAAGGAGAGGTTATAATGAACAAAGTAAATATAAAAGATAGTCAAAATTTTATTACTTCAAAATATCACATAGAAAAAATAATGAATTGCATAAGTTTAGATGAAAAAGATAACATCTTTGAAATAGGTGCAGGGAAAGGTCATTTTACTGCTGAATTGGTAAAGAGATGTAATTTTGTTACGGCGATAGAAATTGATTCTAAATTATGTGAGGTAACTCGTAATAAGCTCTTAAATTATCCTAACTATCAAATAGTAAATGATGATATACTGAAATTTACATTTCCTAGCCACAATCCATATAAAATATTTGGCAGCATACCTTACAACATAAGCACAAATATAATTCGAAAAATTGTTTTTGAAAGTTCAGCCACAATAAGTTATTTAATAGTGGAATATGGTTTTGCTAAAAGGTTATTAGATACAAACAGATCACTAGCATTGCTGTTAATGGCAGAGGTAGATATTTCTATATTAGCAAAAATTCCTAGGTATTATTTCCATCCAAAACCTAAAGTGGATAGCGCATTAATTGTATTAAAAAGAAAGCCAGCAAAAATGGCATTTAAAGAGAGAAAAAAATATGAAACTTTTGTAATGAAATGGGTTAACAAAGAGTATGAAAAACTGTTTACAAAAAATCAATTTAATAAAGCTTTAAAACATGCGAGAATATATGATATAAACAATATTAGTTTCGAACAATTTGTATCGCTATTTAATAGTTATAAAATATTTAACGGCTAAAAACAATAGGCCACATGCAACTGTAAATGTTTAGTTATAGGTAGGGTAGCATAAGTTAAAATGCTATTCTGCCTTTTAAAAGTATGGTATACATTCCAGAGAGAGATTGGATATGTTCCCGTATACCGATAGTGCCAAAAGCGAAGTGGATATGTTTCCGAGAACGGACGTACTCAAATGACATTCATTCTGTCCTCTCAAGCCATGTGGAGACGGTATGTTTATTGTCCAAGGCTTAATGCCAAGCAGCATATTGAGGTTGAATTGAATATGGATGAGTTGGACTTGACGGCAGCGGAGAAAAAGGCTACCTATCAGGAGATCAAGGACTACGTACTGGAGCATAACGGCCTGAAAGTCAGCCACCTCTATATCGCCCAAGTCAAGAGAAAACATGGTATTATTGAACGGGCTAACTACAATCTCCCTAAAAACGAAGATGCCAAGCAGCCGGTCTGTCCTCCCGAAAAGGAAAAGGCAATTACGGAGGCATTGAAGTTCTTCGGGATGATTTGATTCTTGGAAATGCTGGGCGGAGGTATAAAATGAACGATACACAACAGAAAGAAGCAGCAAGAAAATTTGCAGCATATTGGAAAGATAAAGGTTACGAAAAAGGAGAAAGTCAACCATTCTGGCTTTCTCTGCTTCGTGATGTCTATGGTGTGGAACATCCTGAACAATTTATCACATTTGAGGAGCAAGTGCATCTGGATCATACCAGTTTCATAGATGGAACAATTCCGTCCACAAAGGTGCTAATTGAGCAAAAAGGTTTAGGAAAAGATTTGAAAAAGCCAATTAAGCAGTCGGACGGCACTCTGCTGACCCCATTTCAGCAAGCGAAGCGTTATATTACAGAACTGCCCCTGTCGCAGCATCCACGTTGGGTCGTGACTTGCAATTTTGAAAAGTTTTTTGTCTATGATATGGAACGCCCTGGTGGAGAGCCGGAAGAAATTTTACTGAAAAATCTTGAAATAGAATATTACCGCCTTCAATTTTTGGTTGATGAGGGTAGCGAACATTTGAAGCGAGAAATGGAAGTATCTATTGCCGCCGGTGAAATGGTTGGCTTGCTTTATGATGCGTTCCATAAGCAGTATGCAGATCCCGACAGCGAACACTCTTTAAAAAGTTTGAATATCCTTTGTGTTCGCCTTGTTTTCTGTTTATATGCGGAGGATGCGGGCATATTCGGGCATCATGGAATGTTCCATGACTATCTGGCAGAATATAGCACCAGACACATGAGAAAAGCGCTGGTTGAATTGTTTAAGGTGCTGGATACCACGCCCGAAAATCGTGACCCGTATCTGAAAGACGATAATCCGCAGTTGGCTGCATTCCCTTATGTGAATGGCGGCCTGTTTGCAAATGAAGATATTGAGATCCCACCGTTTACAGATGAAATCAGGGCGTTGCTTCTGGACAAGGCCAGTACGGATTTTAACTGGTCTGAAATCAGTCCCACTATTTTCGGTGCTGTTTTTGAAAGCACTTTGAATCCGGAAACACGCCGCAGTGGCGGTATGCACTATACTTCTATCGAGAATATCCACAAAGTCATTGACCCGCTGTTCCTGGATGATTTGAAAAAGGAACTTGGTGAGATTTGCGAAATCGCAGTAGAGCAAACCAGAAAACGAAAGCTGGAATATTTTCAGAACCAGCTGGCTTCCCTGACCTTCTTAGACCCTGCCTGTGGTAGCGGAAATTTCTTGACAGAAACCTATATCAGCCTGCGCCGACTGGAAAACGAAGTGCTGAGGATTTTATCTCACGGACAGATTTCTTTTGGTGATGCGGTTTACAATCCTATTCAAGTATCTATCGGGCAGTTTTACGGAATAGAAATCAATGACTTTGCTGTAACAGTTGCGAAAACCGCACTCTGGATTGCAGAAAGTCAGATGATGAAAGAGACAGAAGAAATTGTTCTGATGCACTTGGAATTTCTGCCTCTGAAATCCTACACAAATATTATTGAGGGAAACGCTCTACAAATAAATTGGGAAGATACTGTACCAAAATATAAGTTGTCTTATATCATGGGTAATCCGCCGTTTGTTGGATATTCTTTGCAGAGTAAAGAACAGAAAAACGACATCCTCTCGATTTATATTGATGAAAAGGGCAAGCCATACAAAACTGCTGGAAAGATTGACTATGTTTCCGGCTGGTACTTTAAGGCAGCGCAGTTTATGCAGGGAACCAATATACGCACTGCGTTTGTTTCGACAAATAGTATTACGCAGGGAGAGCAGGTTGCAGGGGTATGGAAGCCTTTATATGACCGTTTTAATGTACATATCGATTTTGCTCACAGAACATTTATATGGGACAGTGAAGCAAGTTTGAAAGCTCATGTACATTGTGTGATTGTGGGATTTAGCACAGATTTGAACACCCAAAAGAGGGTGCTGTATTCGTCTGATCGTTTTCAGATAGTTGATAATATCAATGCATATCTTGTTGATGCGCCGGATGTTTTCATTGAAAGTCGTTCTCTACCCATTTGTAATGTTCCTAAAATGACAACGGGAAATCGTCCGGCTGATGGAGGCAATTTGATTATTGAGAGCTCAGACTATGACGATTTTATAAAACAGGAACCAGGAGCAAAAAAATATATTAAACGCCTTATGGGTGCCAAAGAATATATCAACAATCAAAAAAGATATTGTTTATGGTTGGTTGGAATAAGCCCTGCTGAATTGCGAAAAATGCCATTCGTATTAGAACGTGTGGAAGCATGTAGACAAGATAGATTAAATGGTGCAGAAGATAGGCAAAAATTAGCGGATACGCCTACTCTTTTTAGAGAATTAAAAAATCCTCTAACTTATATTATTGTACCTCGTCACAGTTCAGAAAACAGAAGATATATTCCCATGGGATTTTTGGATAATACATTTATTCCCGCAGATTCTGCTACAATCATTCCAGAAGCCACTTTGTTTCATTTTGGTATTATAATGTCAAATGTTCACATGGCTTGGGTGCGTACTGTCTGTGGAAGAATCAAGAGTGATTACCGCTATTCAAAAGATATCGTCTACAATAATTTCCCATGGCCTACACCTACGGATGAACAGAAAGCTAAAATCGAGGAGACTGCGCAAGCTATATTAGATGCCCGTGCGCTTTATCCTGACAGCAGTCTTGCTGATCTCTATGATGAGGTTGCCATGCCACCAGAATTGCGAAAAGCCCACCAGCAGAATGACAAAGTTGTCATGCAGGCTTACGGTTTCTCTGTCAAGGATATGACCGAGAGTATGTGTGTGGCAGAACTGATGAAGATGTATCAGGATTTAGTAAGCAGATAAGGACGGATACCATGCGAGACTTTATTTCTGAAATTAAGAAGATAAATACTGATGGACTCATTTACAAATTTTCAGAAATATCTATTGAGATGTTCAAAAAAAATCAGTACATGAGGAAGGTAGAGAGACCTGTTATACGCTATGGAAGAAATCAAAAACTGATTGTACAGTTGTCAGCGTGGGACATTCCTAATATTGCATTTCTTTCTGTGAAGGAGAGCAATGATTATCGTCATGCGGATAAAGTATCTTCTGTAGGACAACTTGTTGATTTGTATCGAGAATATGATAATGAGCATTCGGCAACAGAAAGCATTAAAAATGCTGCCGATGGAGTGTTCCGTGTTGTTTTAGGGATGACCGCAGAGCAGTTCCAATATCAAAATTTATGGTGGATATATGAAAAGTTTAATAGAGATTATTATATTCTGTTAGCAGGAAAAAATTTTGAACATAGAAGTAAAATAGATACCAATGCTGCCGTAAAGGAGGTGTTTGGCTGTTCAGTAGATGATTATATTGCTATACTTCTTATGATATTTTGGCTTTGCAGTCAACACCCAGATCCGCTATCCGCTCCAGAAAGCCTATACTGTAGAAAAGAAAATACTATTTTAACCACAGAAAATATCACTAAGTTTATTGGGTATTATTCTTGCGACTATAAAGAGTTGCGAGAAGATTCATTAGGGAAACAACTATTATATTCAAAGCCTTTTATTAAAACTCAAAGGTATGGAGTATATCTGGCTGTAAGCATGTATCTTGTCTCAATGATGGTTGGAAATGGGCTTTATTGGCTTGTTAGAGACTATTACTTTAAGCAAGGGACTCAGAAGTTTGTTAATGCGTTTGGATTGCTATTTGAAGATTATATTAAAGATTTAGCTATGAATTATTGTGAACCCACTGAGTGGTCAGTGCTATCTACCGGTTCAAAAAAAGGGGCTGATTTTCTATTTGATTTCGGTGTACTCCAAATACTCGTTGAATCGAAATCGTCATTGCTCAAATTAGATGTCAAGCAACAGGTTCCGAATTTGAAGTCAGTGAAGACTTTTTTTGATCACACAATAAGTGAAGCATACGCACAACTGAATAGTAGTTACGAGCAACTTAATGGCAAGGTGGATGTTCCTGTAATAAAAATTATTTTGTTGTATGATGAGTTTTCTAATGCGGCTATTATTGAATTGTCGAAGAGCGAAATATTTGAAAAAGATCCTCTTTGCTTTGTTATGACGATTCGTGAGTTAGAAATGCTGCTTTATCTTCATCATAATGACAAAATAAAAGAAAAGCAAATTTTGAACAGATTGCTTGACTCAATAAAACTGGACGGACTGCACAAAAATATAGGCGCCATATATGAGGAGTTATCCATACACGAAAATCCACATCTTGATGGGAAAATGGATTATTTCTCTAAGATGATGAAACACTTTGAAAATAATCTACAATAAAAATGCTGCAATTTTCATTTCTATAAAGGATGAAAGTTGCAGCGTTTTTTTGTTTTGGGAGGTATATATCAAGCCTTCGTTTCGCCATAGCGAAACGCTTATTTTTCGTCCTCTGTGGGCAGCTCCAACATTTGTTTTGTAAGCTGCTGAAGCAGCGCAGATGTAGATTCATCCATCGGAATCATTTTCCCAACATAGGCAGCCATAGCGGCTGATACATCATCGGTGGTCAGCTCAGATTGTGGCTTGTCTGGCAGCGAATCACGAATGCCCTTTACAGCTTCTGCTGTAGCGATTGCTCCGGTAGGCTGTTGTGCTGTTACATCTTCCTTAATCTCTCGGAAAATTTTCATCAGGATATTCTTAATTTTCTCAACATCCGCTTCATTGTTCTGGATTTTTGTGGAGTTCAGGAAACTCATATCCTTAATGATTTCTGCCCGCTTGGAAGGTTCTGTGCTCATCAGCTCTGCCAGTGGCTCTGTGGCAAAGTCAATGACTTGATTTCTTGCCATGATGCCGTTTGCAACGGTATTGTCAAAGTTATCGGCCTGTTCCGCTTCTTTACTCAGACAGTTTTTTTACAGAATTGTAATGACAGCGGATTCAAACACAATCTTATCATTTCGGACACAGTAGGTTTCGATCCCTTTCATCCCCGCTCCTCTGTTTTCAAAGATGTGCAGCGCGTACTCACCGGCGGCAATGTCTTGCGCAACCTCTTTGTCCTCCTCCGGAGCGTCTGGATCTTCTGAAAAATTGATGACGTTCATTTTCAGGATTTCAGCAATCATGTCGCGAATCTCCGCCCTGCCTACTGCAGGCTTGTCCACAAGGTTGCAGAGCACAACTGCATCCTCTGCATAGTCTGCTGCAATAAAATCAGGATCCATGCTGCCCATTGCATTTCCATGGCGCTTTAAAACTCGGATTACTTCTGGTTCCGGCATTTTCTTCCTCTCCTATCCGTATTTATTATTTTTGAAACCTGCCTTCGCAGATTCACTTTTTGTTTGTGAGTATTACTACTCTCGTGTATAATAGTAATGCACTTTGTTTCTATTGGCAATGACCAGATGGAAGATATGTTGTAGTACTACTCACTTTATGCAAAAGTGAGTAGTACTACAACATATCTTCCGAAGAAAGGAGGCTTTAAAAATAGAACTCAAAGTAGACCGCAGAATCCTGAAATCACAAAAGGCCATACAGAACGCCTTCTGTGAAATGCTTCTGGACATTGGTTTTGACGCCATCACAGTAAAGGCGATCACTCAAAAAGCAGATATCAGCCGAAAAACCTTTTATCTACATTATTCCGACAAATTCGATCTGCTCAACGCAATTGTCGATAAGCAATTGGAAGAACTCACCGCTGTCTGTGAAAAGAAAAGGGAGATGGGTTGCACAGAAGGCACTGTTCTGTGGTTCCGCTATTTCCAACAGCGCAAGGCTTTCTTTGCCGCTTTGTTTACCACGGAAAGCACCGTTTTATTTCGGCACCGTATGCTCGGCTTTATCGTAGACCAGCTTAACAGCAGGCTTGAGGATGCATCCCCCGGAAAAGATACAGAAGTCTTATTAAATTTCATGAGCAGGGCTGTCCTGGGAGTGTTGGAAGCCTATGTACTCGGTCAACTCCATGCAGAAGTTGAAGAAATTGCGGAACAAGTGGGCAAATTGCTGGAACAGATTATCAATGGCCAAGGTCCGGATGCACAAACGAATATGGTATCTATGCAAAAGGATGAATGATATGGATTTGTACGTAAAACGGTTTGAGGAGCTCTCCGCCGGGGAGCTTTATGACATCCTTCAGCTCCGGGTTGCGGTCTTTGTAGTGGAGCAGCAATGCGCTTATCAGGAACTCGACGGCAAAGATTTCTGTGCCCTTCATGTCTATTTGAAAGATGAAGCGGGAATACAGGCCTATCTGAGGGTATTGGACAAAGGCGTTTCTTTTGAAGAGGTATCCATTGGGAGAGTGCTTACCCGAAAAAGAAACTCCGGTCTGGGCCGTAGAATCCTTTCAGAAGGCATGAAAGCTGCCAGGGAACAGCTGCAGGCAGAGCAAATTCGGATTGAAGCACAGACCTATGCCAAAGGCTTCTATGAAAAGCTAGGATTCCGCCAGGTTTCTGAAGAATTTTTAGAAGATGGCATCCCTCATATTCAAATGCTTTGGAACGTCTGACTTAGCAGCTTGCCTGACGTCCGTCCATATCAAATACCGCAGCTTCAAGCGAAACCCGATCGAAAGTAGGGAACCTATGGAATTGTTTATTGATGCAAAGAATTATAAACCGGATGGATCTGTTTTTCACAGAACCGCTGCACGGGCCATCCTGCAAAAGGGGAACCTGTACCTGTTCGTTTCCACCAAATCAGGCGAATACAAATTCCCGGGAGGCGGCGTAGAGCACGGTGAAAGCCTGGAAGAAGCAGTTCTCCGGGAGGTGCGTGAGGAAACGGGATACCTCGTTCTCCCTGCCTCCCTGCGAAAATGCGGCGTTGTGCATGAAAAAAGGAAAGGCAGCATCTCTGATATTTTGGAAATGGATTCCCACTACTTTTTCGGTGTCACAGATCCTGTCCCTGGAAAAAGACAACTGGATTCCTATGAAGCGGAAGAGGAATATCAGGCCGAGTGGGTTTCCCTGCAGACAGCGCTGGAACAAAATGCAAAAGTTTTTTGCCCGAATGCCCGGCCCTGGATTCTACGCGACACCGTGGTAATCGAAGCTCTCCTTCAAGAAAATATACCTCCGCAAGATTCTTATTTATCCCCTGAATAACGCAAAATACAGAAAGAAGGATTTTATGCTGAAAATAGGATGTCATCTTTCCTGTGCCAAGGGCTTTCTGGCCATGGGAAAAGAGGCCGTGAAAATCGGCGCCAACACCTTTCAATTTTTTACCAGAAACCCACGGGGCGGAAAGGCTAAAGACTTGGATCAACAGGACATAGCCGCCTATCTGGCCCTCGCAGAGGAACATGGTTTTTTCCCAGCTTTAGCCCACGCCCCCTATACTTTGAACGCCTGCGCTGCAGAGGAACGAATTCGGGAATTTGCCCGCCAAACAATGCAGGACGATCTGCGCAGGCTGGAATACCTGCCGGGCAGCATGTATAATTTTCACCCAGGAAGTCATGTAAAGCAAGGGCCGGAAAAGGGAATTGAACTGATTGCTGCCCAACTCAATGAATTGCTGCAGCCCACACAGTCCACCACCGTCCTGCTGGAAACCATGGCTGGCAAAGGCTCCGAGGTCGGCAGGAACTTTGAGGAGCTGCGTGCTATTTTGGACCGAGTGGAACTATCGGATAAAATGGGAGTGTGTCTTGACACCTGCCATGTCTCCGACAGCGGGTACGATTTGGTTCACCGGCTGGACGAAGTTTTGGATACCTTCGATCAGGTCATCGGCCTTTCCCGGCTGCGTGCTGTTCATTTGAACGACAGTATGAATCCGGTAGGGAGCCATAAAGACAGACATCAAAAACTGGGGGAAGGCACGATTGGTCTGGACGCGCTGAGGTGCATCATCAACCATCCCTCTCTCCGCAGCCTGCCATTTTACCTGGAAACGCCCAATGACCTGGAAGGCTATGCCCGGGAAATCGCATTGATGAAAAGTCTTTACAGGGACCAACAGAATTGCTCGGAATAATGACCCAGTTTATTATCAAAGGATCCACAGGAACGGATTCTTTGATAAAATTTGTTCCATGCAGGAACGCCCTGAAGTCTGCAGAATGATCTGCGCTCCAGGGCGTTCCTGCCATACCGGCTTTCCATCCTTTTTCAGTCCCTCAGTTCTTTTCTATTCCGGCCACGCTAATTAGCCGGCGCTTCCTTTTCCATCTCCAGCAGTACAAGTGCGTCTTCCGGTTTTACGGCAAATGCCTGTTTTCTTTTTTGGCAGGGTGCAGCAGAAGTTTTTCCCCTTCTACAGCCAGCAGCGGGAACAGGGAAAGCCCCGCTACAATCAGCCACTGCAGCCCTGTCAGCGCCGTTGTCCTGAAGATCGCAGTCAGCGGCGGGAACAGGATCACGCTGACCATGAGAAATGCGCAAACAGCGCAGGCTGCCACCAGCTTTTTATTAGAAAAAATCCCCAACTTCAAAACAGAGTGTTCCGAACGCATATTGAAACTATGTACCAGCTGGGAAAGGCTGAGCACCGCAAACGCCATGGTCCTTCCCACCACTGGGTCCTGCGGATCCACGTCAAACCAGATTCGTCCTACGGTATAGGCCAATAGAGCCAGCGCGCCCACCAGGCAGCCTTCCACTGCCACAGAAAAGCCCATGCCGCCGGAAAAAATGCCTTCATTCTTTTTGTGTGGAGGTTCCTGCATAATATCCCGTTCAATGGGGTCTGCTCCCAAAGCCAGCGCCGGCAGGGAATCTGTAACCAGGTTGACCCACAAAAGCTGAATTGCCAACAGCGGTGTGGGTACACGCAGCAAAAACGCCACAAATACCACAAGAATCTCACCTATGTTGCAGGAAAGCAGAAAATGAATGGTCTTCCGGATATTCTTGTAAATCCCCCTGCCTTCCCGGACAGCACTGACGATAGTGGAAAAATTGTCGTCTGTCAGCACCATGTCGGCGGCCGATTTTGCTACTTCCGTTCCATTTTTTCCCATCGCACAGCCAATGTCCGCGCCTTTCAGCGCAGGCGCGTCGTTTACCCCATCCCCGGTCATGGCCACCACCATGCCCCTGCGCTGAAACGCCTTGACAATTTTAACTTTATGCTCTGGAGAGACCCGGGCAAAAATTTGGTAATCAAAGATTTTGCCGCTGAGTTCCGCTTCAGAAAGCCGATCCAGTTCGCTGCCAGTTATAACGCCGCTGTTCTCTTTGGCAAAGCCCAGCCTCTTCCCTATGGCCAACGCCGTGGCGGCATGGTCTCCGGTGATCATCACCGGCAGTATTCCGGCTCTTTTACATTCCGCCACTGCCGCTTTCACACCGGAACGCGGGGGATCCTCCATACCGATCAGGCCGCAAAAGATCAATTCGCTCTCTGTTTCCCGGTCCTCCCGGGAAAGCTTTGGCGTATCTTTATAGGCCACCGCCAGCACCCGCAGCGCTTTTTCCGCAAGCCTGCTGTTATCGGAAAGAATACGCGCTTTCATGGCCCCGCTCAGCGGAACAATGGAGTTTCCCTTGAGCATTTGAGAGCATCTGGCGATCAGCACATCGGGCGCTCCTTTGCTAACGATACGGTATCCCTCTCCAAACCGGTGGGCAGTGGTCATCATTTTCCGTGAAGAGGAAAATGGGATTTCTCCCACCCTTGGAAACGCCTGTTCCAATTCTGTCTTTCTGCTTTTGCAGGCACGCAGAAAGGCTGTTTCCGTGGGATCCCCGCTGATCTTCCCTTCATGCTCTTCAGAATTGTTGCAGAGCGAAGCAAGCTCCAAAGAAAACTGAGCGGTTGCCCCCTCCAGCTTTTCCTCGCCATATGCTCCAGAAAAGGCTACTACCGTCATCTTATTTTGTGTCAGAGTTCCAGTTTTGTCGGAGCAGATCACCTGCGTGCTGCCAAGGGTTTCCACTGCCGGCATATGCCTGACAATAGCTCTCTTTTGTGCCATGCGCTTAATCCCCATGGCAAGCACAATGGTCACGACGGCGGTAAGTCCCTCCGGAATTGCCGCCACACCTAGGCTGATGGCGATCATAAACATATCCAACGGCTCAATTTTTTGAATTAAGCCAAGGCCAAAGATCACTGCGCAGATCACCAGCACCCCTGCGCCCAAAACCTTTCCAGTCTGCTTGAGCTTTTGCTGCAGCGGAGTCTGAGGCGCTTTCTCATTCTCCAGCATGGTGGCGATCTGTCCCATCCCGGTTTCCATTCCGGTTGCCGTCACGATCCCAACACCGGCCCCAGAGGCGACGCCTGTTCCGGCAAATACCATATTTTTGCGTTCTGCAAGTGTGGCATCCACCGGACAGATCGTCCCAGCATCTTTTTCTGTCGGCACGGATTCCCCTGTAAGAGCCGATTCTTCCGCTCTCAACTCTACGCTCTTTACCAGCCTGATATCAGCAGGTACCAAATCGCCCGCTTTCAGGATGACCACATCTCCAGGGACCAGCTCCCAGCTTTCCACACTCTGCTTTCTGCCGCTCCGCAGAACCTGCGCATGGGGAGAAGAAAGCTTTTTCAACGCGTCGATCGCCCGGTCCGCCCGCACCTCCTGTACCATACCGATCATAGCGTTGCAGACTACAATAATCAGAATAATGATGGAATCGATATATTCGCTGTCGCCCCGGATACGCGACACAGCAAAGGAGACTGCTGCGGAAGCCAGCAGAATCAGCACCATAAAATCTTTGAATTGACTCAAGAAACGCAGAAGCAAGTTCTGCCGCTTCGACTCCCGGATTTCATTCCTTCCGTATCGGGAGAGACGCTTCTGTACTTCGGCGCGGCTGAGTCCGCGCTCTGGATCCGTCCCCATCTTTTCGGCTGTTTCATGCCAGCTTACGCTGTGAAGCTCCATCTGGAAAACCATGCCTTTCCGCCTTGATTTTTCGAGAGGGCAGTGTTCTGCCTTCAGAAATATATACTGCCGGATACCTCTGTTTATGATTTGTCCCAAAGGTTTGGCAATTACGCGGCCATATGCTATAATAAAAATGTATTCTTTTGGATTCACATGTGCGGTGGCGACAGTCAGCCGCCGTGCCTTCATCCTGTCAAATAAGGAGAGTTGCAAAATATGGAAGGCCTGAATGCTTTTGACGCTGCCGTCATGGGGTTTGTCCAGGCAAACTTTCACACTCAGATAACCGACGCCATCTTCCCCATCATTACCTATCTGGGGGAAGCGGGAATCGTTTGGATTGCTCTATCGCTGGTGCTCCTGTTTACAAAAAAATACCGGCTGTGCGGAGTGCTGATGCTCTGCGCCATGCTGGGCGCCTTTCTCACCGGAGAGGTGCTGATCAAGAATATTGTGTGCCGTCCCCGGCCCTGCCAGCAATTTCCGGAATATGTTGCCATGCTCATTCCGCCGCCGGGGTCCTACTCCTTTCCCTCCGGGCACAGTTCCTCCTCCTTTGCCGCCGCCACAGTGCTGTTCGGCTTCTCCAAAAAATGGGGAGTTTCTGCATTTGTACTGGCGTTTCTGATTGCACTTTCCCGCGTTTTCTTATTTGTACACTACCCCACCGATGTGCTGGCAGGTGTGGCGCTGGGGATTCTTTTTGGCCTGCTGACCCTCTTTGTTTACCGGCACGCCGTCCGGCCAAAGCTGAACAAAAAGGCAGACGTCTGACCCTTTTCTGTTGTTTTTCTCCATCTGTCCTTTCACAATAGAAACTCCGCAGTCCGGTTTCTTTCCAGGACTGCGGAGTTTCTTTTTCATCGATGTTATACCTTTCGCTGATAGGAAGGCGCATTTTTTGGTGTTTTCCCCCTGATGACCGTTCGGTAATATGTGTAAGTCAAGGGATTCTCCTCGCTTAAAATCTCAGCCTCTTCGGCTTCCCCCACAAACATCAGGTGAGTTTCCAGATCTACGGTTTCCGTCACCCGGCAGCTGTAACGCGCACAGGCCGCAGCTGTGGAATAGGGCATGCCGTTTTCATCCCGTTCTATGGGAAGTCCGGAAAATTTATCAAAATCCCGTCCTTGTCGGAAACCAAACCTGCCAATTAACGGGAGGTCTGCCCGCTGGTCCAATGCCACTGCTGCAAAACGCCCCGCCTGTTCGATCAGTTCGCAGGTATAATTTTCCTTGCTTATTGTCACCGCCAGCCGTATGGGCTCCGCAGTGACCTGCTGAAGTGTGTTAACAATGCAGCCGCTCCGTCCTCCGTCCGCCTCTGCAGACACCACATAAAGCCCATAAGTCACCTTGTAAAATGCCTGTTCATCCATCGCCAAAACCTCCTTTTGCAAATCCGCTGTCATTTAGTATCCCACGCTGCAACCGGTTTATCAGCTCTTGACTTTACTCCTGCCTTCCATGCTATAATAGCTCCGGCCTTTTGTCAAAAAAGCTGAGACAATGCGAAAGAAGATGGGATCTTGACAAAAAAGAGAACGCTACAGTACGCATTTCAAAAATCCCTGCCTGTGATGTGCGGTTATCTGTTTTTGGGATCAGCCTTCGGCGTGATGATTCAGCATGCCGGCTACAACTTTATCTGGGCCTTTTTGATCAGCCTCACCGTGTTTGCCGGTTCCGGGCAATTCCTTTTGGTATCCCTGCTCAGCGGCGGAGCCTCCCTGCCCATGACAGCCGCCATGACGCTTCTTATCAACAGCAGGCATATGTTTTACGGACTTTCCTTTTTAGACCGTTTCAAAAAAACGGGCCGTAAATATATCTACATGATTTTTTCCCTGACAGACGAAACCTATTCCGTGCTCTGCTCTGTCAAGCCAGAGAAGGATGTGGAAGAGGGAAAAGCAATGTTCCTGATTGCCCTTTTCAATCACATTTACTGGATTTTAGGCGGTGTACTGGGCGCTTTGCTGGGGCAGTTCCTGCCTCTGGATTTCACGGGAATCGATTTTTCCATGACGGCGCTGTTTGTTGTTCTTTTTATAGAACAGTGGTTCGACTTCAAATCTCATCTGCCTGCGGTCACCGGATTATGCATCTCGGCGTTCTTTCTTCTGGTATTGGGTCCGGACAACTTCATCCTGCCATCGCTCATCGTCACCGTTACCGTACTGATGGCCTGCCGGAACCTGGTACAGAATAAAATGGAAGAACCCGAATCTCATAAAAAAGAGGGGGCTGGGTCATGAGCACCGGTATGTCCATTGCCACAATCGCCATAGCCGCCCTCTGCACCTTTGCCACCCGGCTGGTCCCCTTTGTTCTGTTTGGGCGAAAGAGGACAGTTCCCAGAATCGTAGTGTTTCTTGGAAATGTATTGCCTCCGGCCATCATTGCCACGCTGATCGTGTATTGCCTAAAAAGCGTCAACCTGCTGGCCTTTCCCAGCGGGATCCCTGAACTGATTTCCATCGCCGCGGTGGTGCTTCTGCACCTTTGGAAACGCAATACTCTCTTAAGCGTCGGCGCAGGAACTATTTGCTATATGATTTTGATTCAGTGTGTTTTCGTGTAAGACAGAAAGGCTGGACTTCTTTCAAAAGATCCTCCGCCATCCCTGCCGCAGATTCTCTCAAAAAGCGATCTGCCCTGTTTGCAGGGAAGGCGGATTTTTTTCATTCAAAATCCAATTTTGTCCCGGAATACCGCCCAAAACGGGAGAAAAGGGAGAGTGAGCCGCATAAACTCGTCTTGCCGCATCACGGTTTCTGGTTGCATAACAGTAAAAACAGCCGTTTACACAGGTATTGTAAGCGCCTATTTCATAGCTTTCTACGCAGCCGCAGGCGGGACGTTGTCCGGCATCTTTTTTCACTTTCAGCTGATTGCCTGTGACAGCTTCCAATTTTTCACGACTGATGCAGGCTCCGGGATGTATGCCATACCCGGTCAAATTCATCTCCTCCGCGCAGGTGACAAGCGGCAAATTCCAACGGGACGCCTCCGCAGCAAGCGCCTTTGCCGCCTCTTGGATTTCCTCCTCCTTCATTGGGGGAACGGAATTTTTCAGATGCCGGTAAGGGTCGGCAAAACTGAGAATGCAACGCTTTGTAAAACCGTTCAGTTCCCTGCAAAGAACGCCGAAACGCTCCGCTGTCCATTCGACTGAATATTTTTCATTGATCAGGACCGGATCGAAACGCCAGTCCACACGTTCTGCGCCAAGCCGCCGGCTCAGCCGTCGAAACGATTCCAGCCTCTCCTCCAAAGGAAGAAGGTTCGGTTCCTCTTCTCCTCCGAAGGCTGTAATGGTATAGGAAAAATAGTAATTTGGGTAACCAAGCCTCTCAATTCGGGAAAGGTACGGTTCCAAGGGTATGGGATTTTTTGTCCAGAATACAATACAGTCCACCGTTTCCGGCGAAAACATCAGTTTTACAGCGTGCCCTGTACGATAGGGATTGGGCACAATCACACAGCCCTCTCTGAGCCGATTATAAAGCCATTCCGGATAGAGAGATGGCAGATCTGTCCTTCTGCTGGCGCTGAGTATCATAGGCGGACACCTCCTGTTGGCGCCACGTAATTTCTGCATACAAAATATGTTTCCTGCGGGAAGGGCGGAGAGACGTCTGGTCTCTCCGCCCTTCCCATTTTTCCTTAAAAACCTACCCCGCTAAGCGGCCCTGTCCATTTACCGGGGCCAGCGGTATTCTCTGTCAGGCAAAAGGGGAAACGCCCCGTGAGGCTCCGCCTGGTACCAATAGGCCACGGTAGCCACATCGTCCTGACGCTCAAACAACCCCCTGTGACAGACGCCGATCTGCTGCAGCGTCACTTTTAAATCCTCTTCGAAATGAATGGGGTCCATAATATGCCAGCGGTAAAACCCACGCATGGGCGGGCAGTCGTCATTGTGGTAATCGTTATGGACGGAATCGTCATGGTGAGAATAATAGGGATACCCCAAAAACGGCGTGCAGTAGGTGTTTTCCACCGTTTTCCCATCCTCCTGAGAGGCAAAGCTCCAGGCCCCGCCGAAATAATCCTCTGTGCCGGTACCGCAGATAGTGGGATACTCCAAGTCTCCGTCCAGGTAAAACTTCATCTCCCCCTCGCCCCACCAATAACGCTCCAAGGTTGTCAGGGCTAAGTAGGTGCCAATGTACTGTCCACGGCCCTGTACACCGTCCAGCACCACATAATCCTTTTGCTTTTCCGTAAGCCGCTGCCGTCTCCACTGGGCGTGAAAATATCCTGTGTTTTCAGGAAGCGCCTCATAAAGACAGTAGTCAATCTGATAGAAAAAAGCCGGCACACTGTTCTTATGCTGGTTTTCCACCGTTATTTTTGCCTTCTTCCCAAAGGGCATGGGAAAATAGCTGTTGAATCCCCGGGCCGGGTTGACCACGATTGGCATGGAATTTACCACGCATCCCCGCCCGAAGCCACAGCAGAAAAAGTCGCCCAGCGGACTCTCCACAGAGGGGTTCTCTTCTCCGTCCCAGTACATCCGCAGTACCAGGTCGCGCAGGACAAAACAGTCTGCATCACTGGTTTTGTCGGTAACGGTGATCCAAATGTGCTGAATCACGCCGGGTCCGTCAATCTCTGCCAAAGTGGCGGTCTCCCCCGGCTTGATCTCCCCAAGACAGGGAGATCCCTTTCTGGAAGGGCCAAGCCCGCTGGAAGCCATACCGCCCCGGCCCTTCTCTCCTCTGGGATTTTCCGCGTTAACCGCCCTGCTTTTCCCGCCCGTAATCATTGGCAGGGCAGAAAATCCGGCAACAAATGGGTTTTCAAATATCATCCTGAGTCATCCTCCCTCAACCGTTTTTTCTCCAGTGCTTTTCTGTCATGATAGCACAGAAAGCCGTTCTTTTCAATGCAGCCGCTCCGTTTCCATCCAAGAAATACGGGAGGGTCACCGCTCTGAATGAAAAGAACGGCGACCCTCCTTCAAACTCCTTTTTCAATACATTACCGTCAAACTGGCAGCCACTTTTCTTCCTCCGCCGAGCGGATAATGCTCTCCAGAGCATGTTGGATATGACAGCCTTCCTTAATCGTGGCAGCCATGCCGTCTCCTGTATCATTGAGAATATCGGCAAAAGACTGCATCTGGTCAGCCCGGTATTTTTCAGGGATGGGAATTGTGGTAAAGGAACCTGCCCTGCCCACTACCGGCCCGATACACACCTCAATTTCGTCCACGCCGGGTGCTTTTGCATCCAAAGTGTAGACCACGGCGCCCTTACTGCCGTAGATTTCCAAACGCTGGTAGTTGCCGCGGCCATAGGCAAACCGGGTAATCTCAAAATCGGCAGCAGTCTTTCCGTCCATTTCCATCAGGTAGTTGCAGAAATCATCCACATCCACCTCTCCAAGACCTTCGCCCTCTTCCAACTTTCTCATTTTTGTAAAGGTGTCGGCATGCCCTACCGCCTTCACATAGTCTTTCCCGGTGACAAAGCTGACCAGATCCAGGGCATGACACCCCAGGTCTCCCAGCGCGCCGGTCCCTGTAAGCTCCTTGATGTAGCGCCAAGACCGGGGCAGGTCCCACTCCGGGCCGCCGCCCGCCTGTAGATATTGCATGTACACGTGGTAAATCTGACCGATAGAGCCCTGGGCGATGATATCCTTCATATAGCGGGCCGCCGCTTTGAAGCGATAGGAAAAACAAACCATATTTTTCAAATTCTTTTCGGCCGTCATGCGGGCCAAGATATCCGCTTCCTCCGCCGTCATGGTAACAGGCTTTTCAATTGCATAGGGTTTTCCCGCCTCAATAGCTGCCTTGGCCACCTCAAAATGGGCATTGTTGCTGGTGGAGATGTCGATAACGTCCACGTCCGGGCAATTGATCAAATCATGATAATCGGCAAAGCAATGAGCCTCGTCAATCCCGTATTTCTCCCTGGCATATTCCATCCGTTCCGGACGGATATCGCAGACTGCCACGAGCTGAAGATCCGGACTTTTTTCGATTCCGGGCAGATGGACTCCCCTGGAAATTCCGCCGATGCCGACACTGCCTACTCTCCAAATTTTTTTCTCCATACTGTTTTCCTCCCACAGAATCACTGTTGTCTAATCTTCCGATTGGAATCGGGAGCCCGGGAATAAACTCCCGGGCTCCGTCATCGAATCGTATCTATAGCAAGTGTAGTTGAACGCGCAATTCGTCAGCTGGCGCTGTTGTAAGAATCGAGAGCTTCCTGATAGATTTCCATCAGACGCTCGAGTCCCATCTGATTGAGCTGGGCAATGTAACCGTCCCAATCGTTCTCAATGCCGCCGTTGACAATCCAGTTTGCCCAGGATTCCTCGACGTACTTATAAATATCCACTGTGAGCTTAGAGATCTCGTCCATCTGCTCTTCTGTGTAGTTGACCAGCGGATAGGGCTCGGCAACAAAGTCTTTGATAATTTCGTCGCACTCCAGCTTGGCGCCGTCGCCGCTGCCCTCGGGCAGAACAATCTTGGCTTCGGTTTCGGGGCTAATATATTTCGGGCCATGGTCGCGGCAGGTGACTTCCCAATACCACCCGTCGCCGTTCTTTCCTTCAGGAGGATCCAGGAACGTGATTGTGCCGTCGTCGGCTTTATCCAATACTTCGCCGTAGGGTCCCCAGTAAGACTGCACAGAGATGTCGTCGTCCGCATAGGCATCTGCCCAACGCATGGCAACTTCTGGATACTCACAGGCTGTAGTGACTGTGAACTCATTGCGGCCATAAATAATGGTAGCGTCGTTGCCGCGGATATAGCGGTCGCCGTTGGGGCCGGCCAAAGGAGGCATGACCACATATTCGTCGGAGTGGGGATTGGTGTGGGACTTTACTTCCCAGGCAATACCGGTTCCTACTCGGGAAACCTCTTCATTCTTCAGTTTGGCATCTGCCATGGAACCGTCCTGGGTAAAGAATTCCTGATCCATGATGCCCTCGGAATACAGCTTGTGGAAGAACTCAATGCACTCCTTGTAGCGCTCGTCGGCAGGAATAAAGACGGGCTTCTTAGTCTTCTGGTCGAGGGCCAGCAGGTTCTCTTCCAGACTGTCCGTGATGCCCCAGGCATTGGTATAGCGGATCCAGTCGAACATGCCGCATCCGGTGAGGGGAACTTCGTCATTGGGATCGCCGTTGCCGTTTGCATCCTGCTCTTTGAAAGCTTTCAGTACATTGTACCACTCATCTACCGTGGTGGGCATTTCCAAGCCCAGGTTATCCAGCCATTTCTGATTGATGAAAGGTACGTCGCAGCCCTTCGGCCGCAGAGGCAGCTTTCTGGAAAGCGTGTAGATGTGACCATCGGGAGAGGTGATCATCTTACGCATGATGGGCTCCGCTTCATAGGCTGCCTGCAGGTTAGTGCAGTATTTGTCGATGTAGTCCTCCAGCGGGACAAAGTAATCCAGGTTGGTCATGATGTCCATATCCTTCAGCGTATTGCTGCCGAAGAACACGTCGGGCAGATCCCCGGATGCCAGCAGAAGGGATTTCTGCTCCGGCCAGTCAGCGTCGCCGGCATACTGCCAATCAATATGTACGTTGGTGGTCTCCTCCAGCTTCTGGAACATGGCGTTCTCGTTGAGGTCGCGCATGTTAGCGCTTTTCACATACACAAAGGAAAGGGTCACCTTTTCGTTGACAATGGGGAAACCGGTCTCATTAAAGTTTTCGTTTCCGGCTTCCGCTCCGGAAGAAGTCGAGGCGGAAGAGTTTGCTTTACTCTCCGTTTCTTTGCTTGCCTCACTGCTGCCGTTATTGTTGTTGCCGCAGCCGGCGAGGATGGAGGTCAGCAGTCCCGCGGTAAGCAGAAGAGCGCCGGCCTTTTTCCATAAATGGTTCATAGTTTTCTCCTCTCATTTCATAAATTTCCTTTTTGTCAGGATCTATTGACAGCGTTCCGGCAAAGGCTGGATCCAAACCAGAACGCGGTGTCACAGGAATAGTAGTCAGGTCTCAGCCCTTAATGGCTCCAATCATAACGCCCTTGCTAAAATACTTCTGCACAAAGGGGTATACGCACATAATTGGAACTGTGGTGACGATAATGACCGCATATTTCATCAGTTCAGAAAGCCTTCTGGCCTCTTGGGCAGCCAGACCGTCGCCTGTTCCAGCTATCGCCTGTTTAGTGATGAGGATGTTCCGGATAATCAGTTGCAGAGGCTTTAGCCCGTCATCCTTGATATACACCAGGGCATTAAAGTAGGCATTCCACTGCGCCACTGCCGTATACAGGGCGATTACAGCAAGCACCGCTTTGGAAAGCGGCAGGGCAATCTGGAAGAAAAATCTCAGGTTACTGCATCCGTCAATCTGCGCTGCGTCCAAAAGCCCCTGAGGAAGGCTGCTGTCAAAGAAGGTTCTGGCAATGATGATATGATAGACCACCACGGAGAAGGGCAGCACCATCACCCAGAAGCTGTTGTAAAGGCCGAAATCCCGAATGGTAAAATAAGTAGGGATCAGGCCGCCGTTGAAAAACATAGTAAAAATAAAGAAGAAGGTAATTATCTTCCTGCCCACCAGGTCGTGCCGGGACAGGGCATAGGCAGCAGGAATGTTCACTGCCAGGCCGATCACCGTACCGACCACTGTGTAGAAGATGGTGTTGCGATAACCCACCCAAATTTCTGCGTGCCGCAGGATTTCCTTATATCCATCCACCGTGAACTGGCTGGGCCAAAGCCATACCTTACCGTTGGCAACCTCGGTAGGGTTACTGAAGGAGGCGATGACGATAAAATAGAGCGGATAGACCACAATGAGCAGAATAATAATGCAGATTGCGTAAAGCACAATGTTAAAGGCCAGGTCTTTGCCGGTAACCTGCCGTCTGATAGATTTCAGTTTTGCCATGACATGATTCTCCCATCCAAAAAATATCGGTTCATTTTCTCAGAACAGGCTGGTATCGCCCATTTTTTTAGAAACCTGGTTGACCAGCAGAAGCAGGATGAAATTGATCACGTTGTTAAAAAGTCCCACTGCGGCAGAAAGACTGTACTGGTTGCTGATAATACCGATTTTATAGACATAAGTGGCAATAATTTCGCTTACCATGGTATTGAGCGGATTCTGCATCAAATAGACTTTTTCAAACCCTACATTCATGATGTTGCCGGCGCGCATGATCAGCAGGATTACAGCGGTGGGCAGCAGGAAGGGAATATCTATGTATTTAATTTTCTGCCATTTTCCGGCGCCGTCCACCGTGGCGGCCTCGTAGAGGGAGGGATCCACCGCCGCCAGGGCCGCGATATAGATGATGCTGTCCCAGCCGGCATGCTGCCAAACATCGCTCCACACATAGATGCTCTGGAAAGCCCCGGCCTGCCCCATCAGGTTCGGCGGATCAATTACACCGAACATCCGCGCAATATTGCCGAATAATCCGCTGCTTGGCGAGAGCACGATAAGCATAATGCCCACCATGACCACCGTGGAAATGAAATGAGGCAGATAGGTAACCACCTGCAGCGTCTGCTTAAAGCGCTTTACCCGGATCTGGTTCATCATCAAAGCAAGGATAATGGGAAAGGGGAATCCGGCGATCAGGCTGTAAAGGCTCAGGGTAATGGTGTTGGTAAACAGGGATTTTACCTGGAAGGAATTGAAAAAGGTTTGGAAATGTTCAAATCCCACCCATTTGCTACCCTCAATTCCCAGCTTTGGAACGAAATCCTTAAAGGCAATTTGGATACCGTACATCGGGATATAGGTGAAACAAAACAGGAGCACTACCGCAGGTACCAGAAGCAGATAAAGCTGCCAGTTCCGGCGGATCCCCTTGCAATTCTTTCTGAATTTGTCTTTGGCGCTGAGTTTCTGTCCAACAATCTTAGCCGCCATGCATTTTCTCATCCTTTCCTCTTTTGCTGGAAGTAATTATAGATGGCAAATCAGGATAAAAAAATGATTCAATTTACGATTTGTTAACATTATTTGCCCTCTTTTTTTGCACAATCCCTAGAAACGGGATATTTTAAAAAATATTTTGGCTGATTTGTCGTCACCTCATTCCTACAGCCTTGTCTCAATAAACCAAAAAAACACCGCTCGTCCGTCTTGATCGACGGCGAGCGGTGTTTTTTGATTTTGCTGTAGCTGAGCTTTGCACTCTTTTTTACCCGAAATCTATACCGGAACTATCACAGAACTGCCTGAAAAGCTTAACAGGAAGAGCTTTTTTCCCTGCTCGAAATCCCCGGGGTTCTTCCTTTTAAGCTGCAGGAGAAAATTTTTCCCAATACACTTCACAAACCGGCTCTCCCGGCGCAGCAGCTCATGGTACTTCTTGCAAACCAGTACCACAATAACGTTTTCGTCAAATTTATCAGCCGCCCCTTCCCCACTCTTTTCTGCTGTACTTAGTCAGGATTCTCCGGAATCCGTGATTTTCGGTACAGCTTCCTGTTGATTTGATGACGCCAGCTCTTTGGCTTTCTGGTACCGGTTCTCCTTCCAGTTTTCCAAAAGCTCATAATCTCCATTCTTCATTTCCTGGAGAGTCTCACTATAGATACGTTTTACTTCTTCCGGCGAACTGCTGAGCACCATCTTGATAATCTGAGCGGACCGATAATTTTCCGTGCGGTCGTAAATGGTAGCCAACCTTGTATCTGCATAGTGGGAAAATAAAATTTCATAAGGGATGGTAGGAACCGCAAAGGTATGAAAAGCATCCTTCTCCAGTTCAGGCCTTGGGAGATGCTTCACCCACTGGCTCAGGCCTGACCGTACCAAAGCTTCCTGCTGTACCGGCGAAAAATCCATATTGCACACACAGAAACGAATCAACAGCCTGGCTTGAACAGACTCATAAGAGCTGTCCAGGAAAAACATCGTGGAAGCATACTGCTCGTCGTAATTCCTTCTGAATTGAAATATTTTTCCGGAATCGGAACGGATAGGTCCTGCAGGCTCATAGTTCTGCCAGACCAGGTCATCCTCCGGCAGGCATTGCAGGATAGAGTACAGATCCCTTGTGGAAACGAGAAAAACCTTTCCCTCCCGAAGCTGAGACAGCAAGGCGCCTTCCGTCAGGGTGAAAAGCTCCTGGGGAAGCATCCTTTCCCGATAGAGCCTGTTGAGATACTGCAGTCCTTCCAGAGTCTCAGGTTCAAAAAACTTTTCCTGCCACGTTCCATCCTCATCCTCAATTCTAGCGCCGAACATCTGCTGCAGAGACGTCAGGTCCAGATAACAGGGAACCATATCCGGTTCATTTTTCCGAATTACTTTGAGGGCATCCACCACCGCCTCTTTCGTTCCAAAGGTTGTAGATGCAGAAAAATATTCTTCTTTTTTTTCCTTCTGTACCAGCATAGCCACACCGGACGAGGGACTCTTATCCTCCTCTGTTACAGTTTTCGTATGTGGATACGCGTAAACATCATTCTTCGTATTCCCGCACCACTCAATAAAGGACTCCGAAAAGTTGAAGCCATGTAAATTTTTCTCCGCCAACAATTCCAAATTCCAGACTCTGCCGGATGTCTCAAACCGTTTGAGTTTGGAGTCTGTATAGCAGGAAGTCAGCACATCCATCGGAGCGTTTGCCGCCGTCAGATTCAGGAATTTATCTGCCGTGCACACCTCACGCTGCACTGGGACTCCGGCAAGCTCGGTCAATTCTTTTTCCGAGGGAAGCAGGGAAAGGTCCTCTTCAAAGGTGCTGCCGCTTTTGGTCACAAAATACCAGGTAAGTTTGTCTTCCCTGTCGTTTTCCAACAATTCGAAAGGGGCTGCGCTTCCGCCGTAATACCGGGAGGCAAAAAGCAGGGAAAAACTCAGCAGCAGGCACAACAGAAAGGCCAGAACCCAATACTGCCTAATCCTGTTTTTCTTCCAAATGGGCAGATATTTCCATTTCATAAGAAGCATTGGCCTCCTTTCTTCCTCACAGGACGCTGTGCGAAACAATTCTTAGCAGCTGGTCAAATTGTTGGATATGGACATCGGCAGAAGCCATCAATTCCCTTTGTTCCCTTTTTGTCTTTTGGAGCAGCGCTTCTGAAAACACCGTTTTCATCCCGGCTTTTTTCGCGCCTTTCAATTCATCCGAGCCCCCATCCCCCACGAACACACATTCCGAAGCTCTCAGGCCCAGCCTGTTTAGCGCCAGCCTGTAAATTTTCTCGTCCGGTTTAAGCAGCCCCACCTCACAGGAAAAAACTGCGTCGTCAAAAAATCCAGCCAGCCTTGATTGATCCCAGAATTTGATATCAATTCTATCACAATTGCTGATCAGGCCGATTTTTATATGGCTTTTTCGAAGCTCATTCAAAACCTCAAGCACCAGTTCCGGGACTTCCAAAAAAGCTGACCGCATTCTCCGCTCCCGCCTTGACAGCACCTCCGCCCTTTGTTCCGGCGTGATGTGGACCGGTATCTGCGACGTGATGCGCTCCAGAATTTCGGATTCCGACTTCACCATGCCCAAGGCACGCTCCCGGTAAAGGTTCTCCTCCTCTGCATACCGTTCCCATTCCTCCACAGACATTCCCAACACATCGCATTCTTTTCTGTCGGCAGGATAGCGGGGAAGAATTAAGGTAAAAAACAGATCAAAAAACACACCCTTTATCAAAGCTTTCCTCCTCACTTTCATCGCTTCGATGAAAAATAGCCTTATTTATCTCTTCTGAGATAACGGCCGGCTACAACTTTTTTTATTGTGACATGTTTTTCTGATTTGTGCAAGAACTTCCTGCATTTGATATTTTTCTTCCGCGTGATATAATAGTGCTGAACTGCCTTACCTCTCAAATTCCACAAAAAAGGAGGTTTTCTCCTATGTTATCCTGTTTTCATAACATGAAAATTTCCCATAAGATTACTCTTGGGTTTCTGGCTTTGATTCTACTGCCTTTGGTGATTCTTCTCACCTATAATTTCAGCTCCTTTACCAAACAATTCAATGAGCAGCTTATTCAAAATGGAAATTACATTTTGGGCAATATGGAACAGGATGTCAACGAAAAACTGGATTCGGTAGAGACCATTACCCAATCCCTTACCACCAACGGCAGCCTAATCTCCTTTTTATCCCGGTCTTTTGCCGGCCCTTCTTCTTTCGAAGAGTATACCCAGACGGTCCTTCCTTTGCTGTTGGGCGCTGAGAACACCATCTCTCCTTTTATCGAACATCTTTGGATCGTCACTGGAAACAATACCATCCCTCAGGATTTCCATCTGATTTTTCATAAATCAGACGTTGCTCTACCGGAGTTATGGGATTTCATTGAAGCTGAAAAGGACCGAAAATGGTATTTCTCCCCGGAAAACCTGTCACAAAACTCACTGGACAATTATCTCTCACAGAAATTTTATTATATTCAGAACATTACCTCTCCCTACGGTAAGTCTGTCGGTTACGCCATTGTGCAGATTAAATCATCCACTCTGTTTTCCGGATACCTGCAGTCCCGTGAGCCGAACACCGCTTTTTTCCTGTTGGATGAGGAAAACCGGCCCTATATGGCGAACATCGTCCTGCAAAAGGATTTTGTCTTTCCGGCCGTTTCTCAGGAGAAACCCTTTCTAGACCGTTCCACCCTTTATCTCACCGGCTCCTCCCCAAGCAGGCTCCCCCTGCGTTTTGGCCTGGCGCTTGCTTCTTCAGAACAGGATGTCCTTCTGCAAAATTCCTTCCTGACTATTTTTCTGGTAGGGCTTTTGTCCATGGTATTCCTCTTTATCTTCTATGCGTTTATCCGTTCCATTACATCCCGTCTGCAGAGCTATGCTTCTGATATGGAAACCATTGCCGCCTCGGGCTTTCAAAGTTCCCTACAGGTGGACCAGCCGGATGAAATCGGGGAAATCGGTATGCAATTCAACGCTACCCTGCAAAAGGTACACTCGCTGATGCAGGAAAACATCCAAAAGGAAACCGCTTATAAGGATGTGCAGCTTCAGGCTCTTCTTCTGCAGATCAACCCTCATTTTATCTACAACACTCTGGATCTGTTTGTGGGCAAGCTCACACTGAACGGAGAATACGAAATCGCCGATTATCTCTGTGATTTTGCTCAGATGATCCGTTATAACACCGTCACTACCCGCATGTTCATCTCCCTGCGGGATGAAGTGGATTATGTTGAAAATTATGTAAACTTACAGCGCTGCCGTTATGGGGATTCCGTAATTTTCCGCACCCATATTTCATCAATCCTTCTCGAGATACAGGTACTGCGTTTTCTGCTTCAGCCCATTGTGGAGAACTCCTTTGTCCATGGATTTGAGGGAAAACCAGCGGAGGCACAGCGCATGGTGGTCATTGGGGCGCGCCGCCAAAAAGGTACTTTAATCCTGCGTATCCGCGATAACGGGCATGGCATCGGCCGAGAACAGGTCAATGCCATGAACCAGAGGTTTGAAGAGCCTTACCGGGCAGATTCCCTCAAATATGAAACAAAGAAAAAAGGGATCGGCTTGGAGAACATCAATGACCGGATTCACCTCTTTTACAATAACACCGGCGGTCTGCGTGTGAACAGTCGGAAAGAAAGATACACCAGCGTATTCTTATTTCTGAAACTTTAACGTCAGGAGGGAAAAGCTTGTTTACCGCACTTATCGTAGACGACGATCCGCTTTTGTGCAATGCAATGCGTTTGAAAATCGACCTGGTGAATCAGGAAAGCCAGCTTGGCCTGGATGAGGTAATCACAGCCAATTCCGCATACGAGGCCTATAGCATGATGCAGAAAAAGCAAGTTGATATCCTGATTACCGACGTACAGATGCCCTACCAATCCGGCCTGGAACTGATCGAAGCAGTTTCAAAAGAATATCCCGATGTTCAGCTGGTGGTTCTCAGCGGCTACAGCTATTATGAATACATGCGCAGCGCCATGCTCAGCGGTGTGGTGGACTATCTGCTCAAACCGGTCAAGCTGCGGCAGCTGAAAGAAATCCTGATCAAATGCCTTGAGAACATCCGTACGAAGAGAAACTCTCAAGAGGATATGGCGCTGCGCAGAAAGCAGACGCTTGACTACCGAACGGAAAAATACTGCAGCGCCCTGGAACGGGGCAATTTGGCTGAAGCGGGGAATATCCCGGAAGAGCTGACCTTCCCCTATTTTTATGCGGCAGCATTCCGAACTGACAATTCTGTTTCCTTTGTCCAGCTGTTCCAGGAATTCCGCATGGAAAAAGAAAAAAATGCCGGCTTACTGGCCTGCCATCTATATGACACAAGGCAGGTAAACGTCCTGTTATTCAATACCGCTGCAGAGGATTCTGCCGTGCGCTCCTATTTAGAGGAATTCTGCGCCTTTGCCGCGTCGCGGAAAATGGAGTGCCGCTGTGCGGTCAGCCAGCGTGGGCTTTCTCTGGAGGAGTATCCTGAACTTCTCCATCAGGCCAGGCATACCCTCTCCTACCAGCTGCTGGAACGCTTTTCCGTACGGATGAGCAAAGCCGCAGACCGTCAGGATTCCACACGTTATTCTTCCGAGCTTTTCCCCAAATATATCAGGCGAATCCAAAGTGCATTTCAAAGCCGGAATTTCGAATTGATCAATGTCTTCCTGAATGAAATATTTACATATGAGTTTTTTCACGATACACATGCCACCCTGGCTGACATCCGAAATTTCTACACCTATTATCTCACCCAGGCACAGGATTTAGCCGCTGCCTTCCATATGGACTTGGAGGAGCCCCGTCATTTCAGCGATTTTGCCAGTCTGGATGAAATCCGGCTTTACTTTAAGGAAATCCACTATCGCCTGCAGCAGCAGAGCGAAAAAGAAACTGACAAGGCACAGTATGTTATTTCAACTGCCATCAAATATATCGAGGGCCATTACAATCAGGAAATCAGCATGAATGACGTAGCCAGTGCCGTCAATATGAGCTACACCTATTTCAGCAAATTTTTCAAGGAGCAGACCCAACAGAGCTTTTCCGAATATATTACCAGTGTCCGCATGCGCGAGGCAAAGCGGCTTTTGGAGGAGGATCCTTCTATCAAGATCAAGGATGTTGCAAATCTGGTGGGTTATGAAAGCGTCTATTCCTTTTCCAGGGCTTTCAAGCAGTATTATCAGATGCCGCCCAAAAACCTGCGGGAAAAATAGCGCGCTCGTCCACATCTGTGCGCCATCCTTCAGGCAGGACAGCAGCCGCAGGGCAAAACGGATTCTTCCGCTGCCATGCGGCTGCTTTGATTCCATGGAATCTCCTTTATTCCGCCTTTTGTTCAGCGATATACTTCGCAGGATTGTACGGTGCAGCCGGTAAATTGGATTTTTTCAGAACCCGCCGTTTTTCCTACCGCCTCGAAGTCCTTTTGAAGCTTGTCCCTACCAAAACTTTCCCCGCCGCCCGACAAAACCACGTTCAGCTGATCCCTCATTTTTTGACGAACTGTCTGAAGGAAAGAATCCCTCTCAGCTACAGTGAGTTCGTTCTCCTTCAGAATGCGGTACGTAAAACAATACTCCACCTCCGCAGCCCCTACAGTTACCTGATCTCCGTATACATCTTCCTTTACTTCTTCATAGCAGGAATCCGATACCTCCGGGTCTGTAATGCGGCCGGTATAAACCTCGCACGATTTTGCCTCGTACTCATTTTGGGAATTCCGAATGGTTTCATGAAAAAAAGAATAATTGGGATCGCTCTCCGGCAGGGAAGAAAGCAGCATTTCATAGGCTGTCAAAAGCTCTTCCAGGTTTTTCTCTGCACCCTCCGCCGCCTCTGTGAGCGCCGTATGGATTTTGCGGTTAAACTCCGCAACCGGCATCGATTCATAGCCGTCAAATTTCAGGTTTCTCACCGCCAGTTGATACTGTTCAGGGGTGTAGGCACCGCTCGTGCTCCATTCCTCCTTAACGGCTATGCTGCCGCCCTCCTGTATCGCTGTGGTACCGGCGTTCTCCCAGGATTGGTTCCACCAATAATTTAAGCTCAGCTCCCCCTCCCATCGGATACCGCCGCCCAACGATTCTAACTGTCGCTTCAGCTCCTTTTCCAAAGCTTTTTCCATGGTTTCTTCTTTTGCCAGCTTTTCTTTTCCTTGACTTGCCAAAAATTTTTCCATGGAGGTTTCCACGCCCTGAAGCAGGGCGTCGCGTTCCCCGACGGTCAGCTTATCCTCCTCAGGGATACTGTAATTGAAGCTGAAATCCGAATACCCGCCTGCCAGCACTACCCGATCTCCAAAAATATCGCCGGTAACTTCCCAGTTTATCCAGCCGCTGTGCCAAGGCGCCCTGCTATGGGCACAGGCGTTATAGTGCTTCTTTTCGCATTCCCGCCAAGAGGTGAACAAGGTCCGAAAAATGAAATTTGCATTCTCATCTTCCTCAGGCAGGCTGGCTGAAAGCCTTTCAAAAGCCTCCTCCGTTGCGTGGTAAGCTTCTTCATTCTCCCAATCCATAACCTGGCGGTTAAACTGTTCCACGCTCTGATTTTCATACTTCTCTTTCCGGAAGGACAAGGCCAGTTCGTAGTCAGCTTTGGTATACTTGCTTTCTTTTTCGTTCCAATTCCTGTTCCAACCGCTTTTACCAGACGCCGACACAGAAGCCGGTTTGCTGTCGGCCGGAAGCCCTCTGCAGCCGGTCAGGATCAGCACCAAAACCACCATCAGAGACGAAAGCATTGTACTGTGCTTTTTCATGGAATAACCCTTCTTTCTTTGAACCGAAAATCCTCTGTCCTTTTGAACATGAAATGCCTCTCTTTCCTACTGTCCGCTGTTTCATTCGGAATCATACAGAAGTTCCACACCCTCCACCTGGCAGCCGGTGAATTCAATTTTTCCATCGGATACCTGCAGCGCTGCAGTTTTCAGTGCCTGCTGGAAAGCCTCGATTCCGCCGCTTTTCTCTACCTGTTCTTCCAACGTGTTCTGTGCAGCTGACATTACGGCCTGCAAGAATCTATCTCTCTCCCCCACGGTGAGAGAATCCTGATCCAAGATGCGGTAAGTAAAGCAGTACTGTGCCAGGACGCCGGACTCCATCCTTTCTCCAAGCACCTTATTCCTACGGTAAGCTTTCGCCTCTCCCCAGAATTCAGGATCCGTCCGGCTGCCGGAATATACCTCTTCCAACCTGGCATAATACTCCCGCATGGAAGCGCCCACTGTATTGCGCAGGAAAGCCGCTTTCGGATCACTTTCCTTCAAGGTATTTAAAACAATTTCGTACAGTTCCATCAAATGGCCTGAATGCTCCGCATTCAGCGCCGCATTGACCTTTCGGTTAAATTCAGCGATGGAGAGCTCTTCATAACCATCCAGAAAGAGCGCTTCCAACACATAATCATACTGTTCCTGCGAGCTTTCAGGCCAATTACTGATGTCATCCCCATCCTGCAGGAAGGCAGCTCCCTCCACCGCTCTTACCGCTGTAGTCATTTCGCTGGTATCGGTTTCCTGCACTGTGCCGGCGTTTTGCAGGCCTGTAAGACTCGCCGGATCTTCGTTCTCTCCGGGGGGGTTGGTGGCAAACGCTCCTGCCACCACAGCGACCAGTATCAGTGCACACCCCACACTCACCGCTGTTATCTGATGAGAACGCAGGATAGAGGTAACGCGTCCCGTAAGGTCGTTTCTGCTGAAGCTGCTCTCCAACGGTGCAAGAACTGTGCGATGCTCTTCCAACCCCACCAGTGTCAGTGCATAAGAAGCCCGCGCATCTCTCCCGTATTCCTGTACAACAGCCTCGTCACAGGATAGCTCTAAATCCCGGTTAGCCAGCAGATACATCACCCAGACCAAGGGATTAAACCAATGCAGACAAAGCCCCGCAGCCAGCAGCCATTTCCCCAGTGCGTCGAAATAACGGATATGCGCTGTTTCATGTGCCAGGATAAAGCCCAGCCCGCGTGTATCCTCCCAATCCAGATTCTTTGGCAAAAGAATGACCGGCCACAGAATGCCATAGGTGAGCGGAGAACCGATCTGGTCGGAAACCCGCACCCGTACCGGCCTGCGTAATCTGTGGCGCTCCAACCACGCTTTGACAAAAGGATGCTCCAGTGGAAGCGCTTCCCGATATCCCCGGCGGCTGCGCATATGGCAATACACGAAATAGAACGCTAACAGTAAAGTTCCCGCCGCCCATAGGAGGATAAAAGGAGAAATCCCAGGATTGGGTGCAGCTGCCTGAACGGACTCCCGGCCTTCCAGCAGCAGCCCCGGTTTGCCAGCCATCCTGCCAAAGCGTTCCGCCGCGGCGTAAATACTCGTTGGAGAGGGCACACGCAGCGGCATAAGAAGCCTGCACAGCACTGCCATCCACAGCAGGCGCAGCGTCACCTTGGGAAGCCATTTGACAGCAAAAATCCGTACTGCCATCACTGCCAAAATCATCACCGCCCCGGCAACGCTCATTTCCAACAAAGACAGCATGTCAGTCCTCCCAATTCCGGATCAAATCCTTCACACGCTCCAGCTCCTCGGTAGACAACCTTCTTTTACCCAGCAGCGATGCCACAAGCCGGTCCGCTGATCCGCCGTAATTCCGGCGGATCAATTCCTCGGTTTCCTGTTCACACACGGCTTCCCTGGTGACCAGGGCCCGGCAGAGGAATCCCGGTTCGATGCGCAGAATCGCACCCTTTGCCACACATTTGCGGATCACCGTATAGGTGGTGGGCTTGCTCCAACCCACAGATAGCTCCAGCTGCTCCGCAAGCTCTTTTGCGCTCAAATCCCCCTGGTCCCAAAGGCATTCCATCACTTTTCGTTCTGAATCAAACAGCTTCATTTCTGTCATAGCTTTCGCCCCTTCATTTTATTGCAGTAAAACAGCATCCTCATTTTACTGCAATAAAATGAATTTGTCAACCCATCTATACAATAAGTTCAACCACCTTTATTACCTTCCGGCAAAAGATAAGCCGCCCGATTCATTCGGGCGGCTTATCCGTCAGCAAAGGCCGACTCACAATATATTCAGAGAATAGAGTTTCATCACGGTCATACCTGATCGTGCATGAACAGTACTTCTTCAGTCCGGGGTTTTAACCCTTTTTTCCGGCATAACTTTCTTTAACAAAAATCGGGCCATTTCTTATCAGATGGCTCCGCTCCCGATTTTTGAAACGGCCGTCACTCCCCAGGCACTTTCCAGGAAAGCCTCTGCTGGAATGCTCCCTGTCAACCCTCCGCCTTTTTCAGCACGCCGTTTTCCGTAACATATTTCCGCTTTCGGTTAATTTCAATTTTGCGCACAATTTCACTTTCCAAATCCACATGCAGGATTTCAGCCAGTCCCAACAGATAAATAGCCACATCGGCAAGTTCTTCGCCTAAACCGGGCTCACGCCGGTCATAAGCTTCGAAGGCCTCTGCCAGCTCTCCCTGCAGATAACAAAATTCCCTGCAGATGTCTGTAATATTGAAGCCTTTCTCTACCTTATTTTGATATACTTCCCGCTGCAGCTGCTTCAGGTCTATCATCGTTATTCACGCCTCTCTCCAATCGGCTTGTTCTGTTTGGAAGAAACTGGTATTAGCCACGCTTCACTCCATCGGGAACATTACAGAAGCACCGTTTGTTTCCGACGTGAACCGCCTCCAAACACATCTGCCCGTTTTCCTTACAGAATTTTAACCGAAAAGCCGTAATCCGCCCCAGCTCCCGCAGGCAAAAAAGTGGTGTTCTTCTTTTGGTCAAATTCATCGCCCTCACTCTTCAGGGTAGCACAACCAGTCCAGGGTTCCAGGCACACATAGGGGCCGTCATTTTTGGCAGACCAGATGCCGAACAGCGGAAATCCCGAGAACGTCATTTCCACACCCTTCCCGGTATGCTTGTTCACGATCTGAACTTTCTCGGAATTGAGATTTTCAAAGATCAGCGCATCGCCGTAAAACAGGTCGTGACGCAGCGGGATCTCCCGCTCTCCCTTCATCCGGAAACCTATGTTTTTGTCGTCGATCAGCGCACAGGAGGTATCAATCAGCGGACAATTTTGTGTCTCCGGTTTGTCAAACACAATGGTATAATCCTCAAACGCAGCTTTTTCGTTCACCGGAATATTAAATCCAGGATGCCCGCCGACGGAAAACGGCATTACCTTTTCCCCTTTGTTCTCTACAGTGAAAGCCGTGTCAATCCCCAGATCTGTCAAAGTATAGGTCACTGTGAGAGAAAATTCAAAGGGGTATTGCTTTCTTGTCTCAAAATCAGAGGAGAGCCGCAGTGAAACACTCTCCGAGGTCTGCCCGGCAAGTGCAAATTCCATCTTCCTGGCAAATCCGTGCTGCCCCATTTCATACCACTCGCCGCCAATCTTCGTTTTGCCTTCCCGCAAAGCACCTACAATGGGGAACAGCACCGGCGCCTGGCCGCGCCAATACTTAGGATCCCCCACCCAGATGTGCTCAAACCCGTTTTCTGCCTGCAGCGAGATAAGCTGAGCACCCAGGCTGTCCACCTTCGCCGTAAGACCGCCTTTTTTCAATTCGTAGATCATAGCTTTGTCCTCCTTCTCCATTTTGCGGCTTTTTTCGGGACTGCAGATTCTCTCCGCCGCCTTACTTTCTGGCCTCATTATAACAGGTAGGCTCACACCGTGCAAGCGTCCGGATAACTTGGCAAGCAAAGATAAGAAAACGGTTTACCTTTTTTATGGATTATGATAAAATCGACTGGAATGAACAGTCTAGCAAAAAGGTGCGGATTCCAATATCCGGACGCCGCGGAACATTGCAGACCTGTGAAAGGAACTATTCATATGAGAGCAATCATTCAGCGCGTTCACTGCGCAGAAATCATCATTGACGGGAAGGAAACCCGTAAAATCGGCCCCGGCCTCGTTGTGTTTTTAGGAGTGATGAAAGGAGACGCCTGTCAGCAGGCTGACTTTCTGGCGGAAAAGGTATTCGGCCTGCGCATCTTTACCGATGAGAACGATAAGATGAATCTTTCACTTGCAGATGTGGGCGGAGAGCTGCTGGTGGTATCCAATTTTACCTTAGGTACAGATTGCAGAAAAGGCCGCAGGCCTTCCTTTGATCTGGCCGCCCCTCCCGCAGCGGCGGAGCAGCTCTATCTCCGCTTTGTGGAGCAGGCAAGGGCGCTGGGCGTCAAATCGGTACAGACCGGCGAGTTCGGCGCCCATATGGACGTCCTGGTCAATAACAACGGTCCTGTCAACCTGGTCATCGACACGGAAAAGATCGGAAAATAATCGGTTGCCCGTATCCGGGCGGAATGGAGAATTTGTATGAACAGGGATTTTCTCGAACTTATGATGGAGAAAACCGGATTTCCCCAAGAGGCCAAAACAGAACTGCTTCGCTGTGCAGACAGTCTTGCAGCCAGTGGACAGGAGGCGGCGCTGGACGGCGCGGTGGAATTTTTCTATGAGAACGAGCTGAGCATGCCGCTCACCAGTCCGCTGATCCTGGATATCGGCGAGCGGGCCTCAGTCTCCCCTTACACGGTTTGGCTTCTGTTTCTGATCGAGGCGGCTGTTCCCACCCGGGAGGCCTATGCGCAAGCCGGCCTCAGTGAAGAGATCTTCTGGAATACTTTTCAGGATCTGAAGTACAAATTGCTGGAATGCCGTGAAGTTCAGGGGGTCTGGGGAAACTTTGTCTCCTTCTGGTACCCCATCTTCTACACCTGCGATATTTTCAAGCTGGGCAGGCTGGAATATGAAAACACTACCTATGCCTGGGAAGAACCTTATATAAAAAACGGGTACGCCATCAAGCACGGCGACCCGGTAAAGAGCGTACATATTCCTTCAAGCGGCGAGCCTTTTGAGGAAGCCGCACGTCTCGCCTCCTACCGTCTTGCCTACGAATTTTTCAGAGAGGAGCTGAACGGCGGCCCGCTGGTCTGCGTATGCGATTCCTGGCTTCTGTACCCTGACTATCAGCAGATTCTCTCTCCTTCCTCCAACATACTCAGTTTTCAAAAGGATTTCGACGTCATCTCCTCCCGCACAGAAGAGGAATTCCACGATATTTGGCGGGTGTTCGGCGGAGATTACCAAAGACCGCTCTCCCAGCTCCCGGAAAAAACATCTATGCAGCGCGCCTTCAAGGAGTACCTGTTGCAGGGCAAAAAGACTGGGGAAGGCTTCGGCGTGCTGATTTTTGACGGAGAAAAGATTTGTAATCGCTGAAATCTCACATTTCAGTGCCTCTGCAGCGGAAAATCATATCTTTTTCAGAAAAGAAAAACGCCCTGAAGCTCAGGCAGTAGCCGTGCTTCAGGGCGTTTGACATCACAGAGACCGCAAGAACCTCACGCCGGTCTGACCAGCGACGCCACCAGATCCCCCATTTCATGACAGGAGATGAGTACCGCGCCGCAGTCCGGAGAATAGATATCCCGGGTACGCGCAGTCACTAAGGCCCTTGCCACGGCATCCTCTATGGCCTGTGCCGCTTCCGGCTCTCCCAGAGAGTAGCGCAGCATCATCGCCACGGAAAGAATGGTAGCCAAGGGATTTGCCACATCCATTCCGGCGATATCCGGCGCCGAGCCGTGAATGGGTTCATAGAGGCCGAAGCCGCTGCCGCCCAGGCTGGCGGAGGCCAGCATACCAATGGAACCGCTGATCATGGAGGCCTCATCCGACAGGATGTCCCCAAACATGTTGGAAGTGACGATCACGTCAAACTGCGCAGGATTCCGCACCAGCTGCATGGCGCAATTGTCCACATACATATGGCTCAGCTCCACATCAGCATATTCCTCTGCTACCCGGCAGACAGTCTGCCTCCATAGACGTGAGGAATCCAGCACGTTCGCCTTATCTACGCTGCATAAACGTCTGTTCCGCTTCCTGGCCAGGTCGAAGGCGGTATGTGCAATTCGTTCGATCTCCGTCACACTGTATTTTTCAGTATCAAAAGCAGCTTTGACGCCGTTTTCCTCCAACGTTCCCCGCTTGCCAAAATAGATGCCTCCGGTCAGCTCCCTTACCACCATAATGTCCAGCGCTTCCCCTACCACTTCCGATTTCAGGGGAGAAGCGTCTTTTAAAGGTCCAAAAATCACCGCAGGCCGCAAGTTTGCATAGAGGCCAAGCGCCTTGCGGATGCCTAAAAGCCCCGCTTCAGGGCGCTGATTTCCCGGCAGAGCATCCCATTTCGGTCCTCCTACTGCTCCCAGCAGCACAGAATCCGCCGTCTTGCAGCATTCCACCGTCTTCTGAGGCAGAGGCGTTTTTTTGGCGTCAATGGCAGCGCCGCCAAGCAACGATCTCTCATAAGAAACCGCAAACCCAAAGCTCTGCGCTGTCCTGTCCAGAACCTTAACTGCCTCCGACACGATCTCGGGGCCGATTCCATCCCCTTCCAGCACCGCGATGCGATATTCCTTCATAAAATAACTCCTTCCTGTTCCAGAACTTCCTGAAAATTGTACCATGGATAATCCGGCAGTTTGATAACAAACTTTTAATTCTTCCGTTCGTTCCGGTTGATGGCACAGATAATGCCCTTGATGGAGGCAATGGAAATATTGCTGTCCATGCCTACGCCAAACACGATCTTTCCATCGTGACGAAGCTGAATGTAGGAAACAGCCTTAGAATCCGCGCCTGCGGAGACCGCATGCTCGCTGTAGGAGACAAACTCATAGTCACCCAATCCTACGGAATGCAGGGCGCTGAAAAAAGCATCGATTGGGCCGTTGCCCTTGCCGGAAATCGCCTTTGTGCAATGGTCATGGCGGATAGTTCCCTCAAAATCCACAACGACTCTGCCTTCTCCGCCATCTTCTTCAAAAATCTTGTAGGTGAGCAGATGATAGGGTTCTGTGATTTCCAAATACTCTCTCTTGAAGATATCGAAGACTTCGCCGGGACTGATTTCCCGGCCGCATTCGTCGCAGGTCTTTTTCACCATCGCTCCGAATTCCGGATGCATAGCCTTCGGCAGCTGATAGCCAAAGGTCTGCTGCATGACAAAGGCTGCTCCGCCCTTGCCGGACTGACTGTTGATGCGGATGATAGGTTCGTACTGCCGCCCCAGATCGGCCGGATCAATGGGCAGGTAGGGTACTTCCCAATAGGCTGATTCGTGTTCCGCCATATAGTTGACACCCTTGTTGATAGCGTCCTGATGGGAGCCGGAAAATGCGGTAAATACCAGCTTGCCGGCATAGGGATGGCGGGGATGAACCTTCATCTGAGTGCAGTCCTCATAGATTTCCCGGATGTGGTTCATATCGGTAAAGTTCAATTTTGGGTCCACTCCTTGGGAATAGAGATTCATGGCAAGGTTCATGATATCGGCGTTACCTGTACGCTCCCCGTTGCCGAAAAGGGTGCCCTCCACCCGCTCAGCTCCTGCCAGCAGCCCCAGCTCAGTAGCGGCTGTCGCCGTGCCGCGGTCATTGTGAGGATGCAGGCTGATAACCGCACTGTCACGATGACGGAAATGGCGGCAGAAATATTCAATCTGATCCGCATGGGTGTTGGGGGTAGACAACTCCACTGTGTTGGGCAGGTTTACAATCACCTTGTTCTCCGGCGTGGCGCCCAATTCTTCCAGCACCCGGTCGCAGATCAGCACCGCATTATCCATCTCAGTGCCTGAAAAACTCTCCGGAGAATATTCATACCGAATCTTGATCTCATTTTCCGCAGTCATTTCATCGGTGAGTTTTTTGATCAGCCGGGCCCCCTCCACCGCAATGTCGATGACGCCCTGCATATCGGTGCGAAACACCACCTTGCGCTGAAGGGTGGAAGTGGAATTATAAAAGTGTACGATCACATTTTTCGCACCGCGGATCGCCTCAAAGGTCTTCCTGATCAGGTGCTCCCTGGCCTGCACCAGAACCTGAATGGTCACGTCGTCCGGAATCAAGTCTTCCTCGATCAACGTACGGAGGATCTCATATTCCGTCTCCGAGGCGGAGGGAAAGCCTATCTCAATCTCCTTGAATCCAATTTTGCACAGCATCTGAAAAAACTGAAGCTTCTGCTCCAGATTCATGGGATTTACCAGAGCCTGATTTCCATCGCGCAAATCCACGCTGCACCAGATGGGGGCTTGTGTCAGCGTCTTGTCGGGCCAGGTTCTGTCCGGCAAAGCAACAGGCTCAAACGCCTTATATTTCTGATATCCCTGATTCATAACAGTTCCATCCTTTCTCAGCCATTCTCTTTAGAATTTCTTTTTATTTCCAGAAAGGCCATGATCTCCGAAAACAGAAAAGCCCCGGACACGAAAAACCCGTGTCCGGGGCGAACTCTTTTCAAATCCGCGGTACCACCCGTTTCAGTTTCCGGTCACCCGAAAACCCTCTGCGCTTCTAACAAAGCCGGGCGTGTAACGCCGCCGCACGTCCTCTCCTGGCAAAATGCTCGGAGGGGCGACTCAGGGATGAGCTATTCACGCTGCGAAAACCGCCTGCTTTCACCGCTTACAGGCTCTCTTTAGATCTCCAATCAGCGTCTTATTCCCGTCAAAGTCTTTCTGGATATAAACTTTGTAACGCATTATAGGCCGTTTTTTTTCGTTTGTCAAGCTTCATTTTTTTAACAAGCCCGACCTGCTTACTCTTCTTCTCTCTTTCCATAGGCTCTATCTGCAGCCTCGCGTGCCAAATCCACCACCAAGTGATCCGGGCTTTCGCCTTCCTCCCCCCGGGGCAGGGTTTCAAACACCTCGGCCACATGGGAACGCATCCATAGTCCCGGGGTAATACGCATGGAATAACCGCAGCCGCTCTCACACATCCAGTCGTAAAAATTGGCACGGGGCAGCCCGTAGGCGGAAAGAATCCCCATAATGACGCCGCCGTGCGTCACCAGCACCGCAGAGGTCTCCCCCTTGCTCATCATATTCTGCACCAACATTTCAAATCCGCTCAATACCCTTTGCAGAAAAACCGCCCCGCTCTCCCCGTTTGGGGGCGCATTTTGACCTCCCTCCTCCATCCAGGCCCGGAATTTTTCATCCTGCTGCAGCTCCTGTGCGGTCCGCCCTTCCCAATCGCCGAAATCACATTCCGCCATCTCCAGAATCACTTCAGGATCCGCCTCAGGATAGAGAATTTTCAGCGTATCCACACAGCGGGTGGAGGGACTGGCATAAAATCCCTGTGCCTCGGGATAGATAAATTCTTTCTTCAGCCCGACAAGCTCCTGAATGGACTGCATGGCAAGCGGCGACTCGGTTCTGCCGATATAACGCCCCTCCAAATTTCCCTCGCAGGGAGCGTTTCGAATAAGATGGATCACATAAGATTTCATGAGAAATTCCTTTCTTTGTTTTCTGCGCGGTAGCAGATGAATTGGTAAATTTTATATGAATATTTTGTGTATTTCTAATTTTTCTCTTTACATCGTTTTCTACTTGTAGTAAAGTCAACAGTATAATATTATCACACTGCCCATACCCAGGGCAGATGTACGTGTCGGCAAAGATTCTGCCAGCCGGTAACACACATTCTATTTTTGAAAGAGGTGTTTTGGCGTTGATTAACAATGATTTTCCAAGAATTCTTACCCTGCTTAGAAAAGAACAGGGCTTCAGTCAAAAAAAGGTAGCCGAAGATTTAGGCATTTCTCAAGCTCTGCTTTCCCACTATGAAAAGGGAATTCGGGAATGCGGACTGAATTTCGTGGTAAAGGTGGCTGACTATTACGGTGTTTCCTGTGACTATCTTTTGGGGCGCACTCCTCACCGAACCGGAAAAAAATTTACTCTCAATGAAGTTCCGGACGACAGCCCTGCCCGGGCCAAAAAAAACGACAGCACCCAATTGGAATACAACCGCAGAATCCTTGTGAATTCTCTCAACATTGTATTCGCTATCCTAAGAAAAATCAAGAGTGAAAGCCTGACCAACGTGGTTTCTCACTACCTGTTTTCCGCCGTTTATAAGGCGTTCCGCGTTCTCTATTCCTCCAATCCTAAAAACCCTCAGGGTATGTTCGAGCTGGACCGCCGTCTTTTCGGCGCCACCATCGAATCCTCCATGGCCGTCTCCGAAGCCAAAGAACGTTACATTTTAAGTGGGGAAGATATTGGAGAATGCAGAGGAGTCAGCAGGGATTCACTGCCTCATCTGACCCCCGAACTGCTTGCAAACGATTATCCTCTGTATGCCCCCAGTCTTTTTGACATGATCAAAAAGCTCGAAACCGACGTCAAATCATAAAAATAGGCTGAGTTTAAAGAACCACTGTCAATTTCAACCTTTTTGTGGTATAATAGGATCATCTGTCCGAATGAGTTTGGAAATGAGCTTTTCAGAATTGACCGCCGGTCGTAAGGTTCCGGAACAAGGACAGATTGCAGGGCGCGGTTTCAGGACGTCCGCGCCCTTTTTTACTGTGCAGGATACAGATTTGGAGGTTACATGGTATGTGTGGATTTGTGGGATTCATCAACGGTGGTGACACTCAGCGTGACGAAAGTGTGCTTCACAGCATGACAGACGCTATCCGGCATCGCGGCCCCGACGATGCCGACTATTATATGGACGGTTCGATCTCCCTGGGATTTCGCCGGCTTTCCATTATCGACCTGGAAGGCGGCAGGCAGCCAATACTCAATGAGGACGAGAGCAAAGTGCTGCTGTTCAACGGGGAGATTTATAATTTCCAGGAAATCAAAAGGGACCTGCTTGCGGCAGGACATGTGTTCAAAACTGCTACAGATTCCGAGGTACTTCTTCACGGTTATGAGGAATACGGTACAGATTTACTCAATAAGCTGCGTGGGATGTTTGCTTTCGTCATTTGGGACCGGAATTCCCATGAGCTGTTCGGCGCCCGGGACTTTTTTGGAATCAAGCCCCTCTACTACGCAAAGATGGGCAGCACGCTGATGTTTGGCTCAGAGATCAAGAGCTTTCTGCACCATCCCCATTTTAAAAAAGAGCTCAACGAGCGCGCCCTGGAAAGCTATCTCTCCTTCCAATACTCTCCTGGCTTTGAAACCTTTTTCAAGGACGTATATAAAATGCCCCCCGCCCACTACTTTCTCTATAAGGACGGTAAGATGAGTCTGACCCGGTATTGGATTCCTGAATTCCGGGCGGAGGAAGACAAAACACTGGAATACTGGGTGGATGAAATTGAAAAGACCTTCGATGACAGTGTGGAAGCGCATAAGATAAGCGACGTGGAGGTTGGTTCCTTCCTTTCCTCCGGCGTAGATTCCAGTTATGTGGCCTGTTCCGCCAATGTGGACAAGACCTTCACGGTAGGTTTCGACAACGGTACCAAATATAACGAAATCAGCTATGCGGAAGAGCTCTCCAGACAGATTCCGGTTAAAAACATCAGCAAGATTATCACCCCTGAGGAGTTCTGGAGCACCTTCCCGAAAATCCAATACCATATGGACGAGCCTTTGGCGGATCCCGCCGCTGTGGCCCTGTACTTTGTGTGCAATACGGCTGCCCAACACCTGAAGGTGGTGCTCTCCGGCGAAGGTGCCGATGAGATTTTCGGCGGCTACAATATCTACCGGGAGCCGCTGGAGTGTGCCTGGTATGATAAGATTCCTTTCCCCATCCGCAAATTAGTCGGCAAGGCAGCTTCTCTGCTTCCCGCTCACCGGGGCCTGAATTTTCTTGTACGCCGGGGCAAAAGGCTGGAAGAACGTTTTATCGGCAACGCTTATATGTTCTCGGAAAAGGAACGCAAATCTCTGCTGAAACACCCCACAGATGCTCAATCTCCAGCCGCTTTGGTAAAACCTTATTACGACATGGTACAGGATAAAGACGCAGTGACAAAAATGCAGTTTGTCGATCTGAACATGTGGATGGTCGGCGATATTCTGCTCAAGGCAGACAAAATGAGCATGGCAAATTCCCTGGAACTGCGGGTTCCTTTCCTGGATAAAGAAATTATGGCATTGGCCGGACGTATTCCATTAAAATACCGCGTAAACGAGGAAAACACAAAATACGCCATGCGTAAGGCCGCTCTGCGCAGGATGCCCGAAAAGTGGGCTGGCAAAAAGAAATTGGGCTTTCCCGTACCTACCCGTGTTTGGCTGAAGGAAGAAAAATACTATAACATGGTCAAAGAAGAGTTCACCGGCAGCAATGCAGAAAAATTCTTCCACACGGAAAAACTGATAAAGCTATTGGACGATCACCGGGCCGGCAAGGCGGACAACAGCCGCCGTGTATGGACCGTATACACCTTCCTGATCTGGTACAAGCAATTTTTCCCAGAAGCCGCGTAAAAAGCGCACGTTCTGACAGTATCAGCGCCGCATCCCTATGTGAAATGGACAGGCGCAAGAAAGGACATGATTGAAACATGGCGGATCAAATCGATTTTCAGCCCGTTTTGCTGGGCAGCGATATCAACGTTTACGGCATGGCTCGCTCCTTCCACGAGGAATACGGCCTGAAGTCCGTGGCCATTGGCAAGGGGGTGCTGGGGCCCTGCACTGCCAGTAAAATCGTCTCCGTAGAGGTGGTGGGGCCAAAATTGGAGGACGGCGAGGGG
>OJKJ01000031.1_pt1 | contig 119692 bp, 99 predicted proteins | sample 1596491 | NCBI WGS metagenome assembly OJKJ01 (sample SAMEA4350160, study PRJEB24818) | metagenome | biome: human; feature: gut; material: faeces | place: Denmark | collected 2013-09
TAAAAAAGAATTCATTTCAAATTTAAAAATAAATTTAATATTAATTAAATATATAAATTAGCTTTAAAAATATATTCCCTGGAATAATAAAGATTTTTGAACATTAAAAAAATTAACATATTTTTCATTATAATTTATTAGTAGTATTTACGTAATTAAGATTTATCAACCTAAAAATTAAAAATAAAAACAACCAGACCTATGATAAACAATCATTTTTTGACCAATCTCTCTTTTATTAAATAACCTCCCTATTAATAAGGGAATATACAAAAATAGATTAAAAATAATACTTATATAAATCCTTATTGGTAACATGGTTTATTTTTAATAAAGTTTTACATCATTATTGCATTGTCATTGATAAAATAACCAGAATTAATAGGTCATTTAACTCGTATTTATAAATTAAAAAACTAAGAAAATGAATCAATATGACTAATGAGTAGGTAGAAAAAAAGGTAATATCAATAGAAATTACTATGATAAGAAAGGAAAAACACATAATAATTCATTATAAAAATTAATGAAAATATTTATTACTTATCGGGAATACAAGCGAAAACATCCAAAATAGAGTAAAAAAATGGGAACAATGGTCAAGCTACCTTATCAAATTGCGAATAAAAAGCGTCAAATAAGAATAAAATTCTTTAAAAAAAAATTAATTAGATAAATAAATGCGCTTGGATTTTCACAAATAGCACCTAAGGGAGGTTAGTAAGACACGAACTTATCTTAGGGGTATGGTTAGATCATAAAAAAACGCGTTTTACCCTTAATGATAAAACGCGTTTATATGGCTTAATCAGCTTATTTTGAGGATGATGTCGCTTCCATTCCCACTAAACCAATCTTCAAGTACCCTGATTGACGCAATGCATTCATTACATCCATCATAGTTTCATAATCAACACTCTTGTCCGCTTGGAAAAAGATTGTTGTTTCCTTATTGGAACTCGTTGCTTGGTCAAGTGTAGAAGCAAGCTGTTCCTTAGTCACAGCTTGGTCACCAATAAAAAGCTGGCTGTCCGATTTAACCGTTAGAAATACAGGTTTTTCAGGACGCGGCTGCGGCTTCGCTGTCGAGGCGGGTAAGTCAACTTTAATATCAACTGTTGCCAATGGTGCCGCAACCATAAAGATAATCAATAAAACCAACATAACATCAATAAAAGGTGTTACGTTAATTTCATGCATTTCACCGCTATCGTCTTGTTCGTCACCTAAACGCATTGCCATAATAATTACCTTGCTTTGCTATTTGCCAGATCAAGATCACGCCCCAGTAACAATGCGGACTGAGCAGCGACATCCCCTACTTGACCACGATAGTTGTTGATCATACGGGCAAAAATATTATAAATCACAACCGCAGGGATAGCGGCAATAAGACCAATTGCTGTCGCTAATAATGCTTCTGCAATACCAGGGGCAACAACAGCGAGGTTAGTCGTTTGCGAGTGGGCAATCCCGATAAAACTGTTCATGATCCCCCAGACCGTCCCAAATAGACCGACAAATGGAGAAATCGCACCAATAGTCGCCAAATAGCCATTACCACGCCCCATATAACGGCTAATCGCAGCAACAGCTCTTTCTAAACGGAATGATGTGCGCTCTTTTGTGCCTGATAAATCAGAGCTATTGGCGGATAAAGCCCGCTCAGTAACAGCTTCATTTAATAACATACGTGTAATGCTATTTGCTTTGAAGCCTTCTGCGATACTGACCGCCTCATCAAGTGACTTCACCTCAGCAATCGCTTTTGCTTCTGCTTTTAAGCGGCGACGAGCGACTAATATTTCCAAACCTTTTGAGAAAAATAGAGCCCATGTAATGACAGAAGCAATCACCAAACCAATCATAACGGTTTTAACCACGTTATCTGCATTTTGGTACATTCCCCAAACAGATAAGTCTTGATCAAAACCCCCTGTCGGTGCTTCTGTTGCAATTTCAATATTTTCATTAACAACTGTTGTGTTCACGGCTTCGCCTTGCGCAGGCTCAGCAGGTACTGATGCAACTTCAGCACTTGGTGTCGTTGTTGTTGGTTCGGCTGAATTTACTGCCGGTTGTGTTGATGGTGTGTTTTGAGACGCAGCTGGTGTTGTTGCAGGTGTGGTTTCAGCGACTGCAGTACCCATCAAGCCGAACGCCAATAGAATAGAAGCTGTTAGTTTACGCATCAGTTGGCCTTTACTCTCTTTTTAGTGTTGTATAATAAAATTCATATCGATGATTGTGCCATTCATCGACTAACCTTTAAAAGCGAAATTTGACTCGCGCTGTCCGTCTCTTTTCAAAAAGACGGTGCTGATGATATCAAACACAGCGCGAATTGATAGTAATTATCATTAGTATTCGCGATTTTTTTATATTTTTTTGCGTTTAGACAAACATGCCCTTTTCTATTATGCGGTTATTTTTCTTAATAATTCACAGCTCAATTAAGTGTTCGTACTTAACTTTACAAAATAAAACTCACCTACGATTTGAAAGTTGAAGAATACTCAAGTTACATTTCTATCAGGATCATTTAACGTCTTAGTATAAATCACCTTTGAATTTAGCCAGTTCACACTCTGTGTAGGGAAAAATCATGGCAGAAATAAAACCTGAAACACAATTAGTCCATATTGGTCGGAACCCTAAGTACACGCAAAAAGGGGTAAATCCCGTAATTCAGAGAGCATCATCTATTATTTTTGATACGCTCGAAGAGAAACGTCATGCAACTCGCCATCGTGCAAATAGCGTATTATTTTATGGGCGTCGTGGTACGCAAACTCATTTCGCTTTTCAAGAGGCCATGACAGAATTAGAATCAGGTGCTGGATGCGTCCTTTACCCATCAGGCGCAGCAGCTATCACAAATGCCATTTTGTCGTTTATTTCTGCTGGTGAACATATCCTTGTTACAGGCTCAGCTTATGACCCAACTCAAAATTTTTGCGACAATATTCTCACTAAGTTAAATATCCAAACCACGTATTTTGATCCACTCATCGGAACGGGTATCGCTGATTTAATTCAGCCCAATACGCGTATTGTATTCTTGGAGTCCCCCGGCTCTATCACCATGGAAGTTCATGATTTACCGACAATCGTAAAGACAATACGTGCGAAATCCCCTGAAATTGTGATTATGATTGATAACACTTGGGCTGCTGGTGTTTTACTTAAACCTTTATTATTTGATGTTGACGTATCAATCCAATCAGCAACTAAATATATCAATGGCCATTCCGACGGTATGCTCGGCCTTGCTGTGGCAAACCAACGCTGTATTGAAATATTGCGCGAAAATTCATATCTCTTAGGCCAAACGGCTGATCCAGACACCGTTTATATGGCTAATCGAGGACTGCATACATTACCGACTCGCTTAAAACAGCATCAAATTAATAGCTTACAAGTCGCTAACTGGTTACAACAACGCCCTGAAGTTGAACAGGTATTTCACCCTGCACTAGAGAATTCACCTGGCCATGAATTCTTTATCCGTGATTTTACAGGTGCTAATGGCCTTTTCTCTTTCCAACTAAAATCACGCTTAACCACTGAGCAATTTACCGCTTTTCTTGATAATTTTAATCATTTTAAAATGGGTTATTCATGGGGTGGTTTTGAGTCGCTGATTTTGGGATACCAAAAAGAAGATTTACTCAATATGCGGCAGTATGATTTTTCACCAAAAGAAGGAACCTTTTTCCGAGTACATATAGGCCTAGAGCACACCGATGATTTAATTCACGATTTACAATTAGCTTTCGAAAGAATTTAAATTAAAAATCAATATATTAATTGCAGGAGCTGCGTTAAATGTTTCCTGCAATTTCTCCACTAAATGATTAATTCTTCAAACAAATCAAACTTGAGCCCTTTTTTTCCTGTAATATAGATAATAAAGAAATTCGCTTTTACGCAGATACAGGAATAATTATGGAAGTCCTACGCGAAATCGTACTGGCACTTTGGCACCACGATTTCCTTAAACTCTCCAACCCTGAAGTGCTTTGGGTTATTTATACCGTACTTTTTGTTGTCATTGTTTTAGAAAATGGCGTCCTTCCCGCCGCTTTCTTACCCGGTGATACCTTGTTGATCCTTTCTGGTGCATTAATTGCCAAAGGGGTTTTGCACTTTATACCCACGATATTATTGCTAACAACCGCAGCCAGTTTAGGTTGCTGGCTGGGCTTTCTGCAAGGCCGATGGTTAAGTGAAACTAAGGTTGTGAAGCGCTGGTTAGCACAAATCCCTGAGGAATATCACACCAAAGCAAACAATATGTTTAATAAGCAAGGTTTATACGCGCTACTTATAGGGCGCTTTCTTGCATTTGTCAGAACGATATTACCTTTGCTTGCTGGGTTATCTGAGTTAAGCCACCGCCGTTTCCAGTTTTTTAACTGGTTAAGTGGTTTGTTATGGGTTGGCTTGATTGTCACCTTAGGGTATGCCCTAAACCAAATTCCTTTTGTGAAAGAACACGAGCAAATTGTGATTAGTGCGCTGATGATTATCCCAGTTATCCTACTGATTAGTGGCCTAATTGGCTCAATTGTAATGTACTGGAAACACCGCAAAGCACTCTCGAGTAGCAAAGAGAAATCATAATATGACCGAGAAATGGCCGCTAGTCAGCGGCCATTTGGTTTATTCAGTCATCAAACTACTAATAGCAGAAAATAAGTACTGACCAATTTCTGCAGTCATCCATGTCCCTTGAGAAATTTTGGGATCTTCACGATAAATAGCCCGAATTCTCTCTTGTAGCTCAGGATCTCCCCCCGTAAACTGGTTGAACATCGTTAACCATGTTTGTGCTAATTGTTGTACTTCAGGTGAATCTGGGGATTTTTGGGCTTTTAATGCATTATATAAACCCGCAATTAACTCAGGCCACACCTGCCCTGAAGCAAAATAATGTTGCTGAACAAAAGCAAATTGCTCCGCGGTTAAATGGGGTTTAAACAGTGATAATTGGTATTCACTAAAACCCTCTGCAACAAATTGGATCATTGCGACAGAAATGCCTGATGAATAAGCTAACGTGTTATCCGATAAATGAATTTGATTCAGTCGCGCAAAGAAATCAGGGTTTCCTCCGGTATCTCTTTCTAACGCTGTCATCCATTCATGTGCAATTTGTTGCACCTCTGTAGATTGAGGTGTTGCACCTTGTTCCATCAGCTTGCTTACCGTTGCTACTCGCTGTTGCCACTCTTGGTTTTTCAGCGTATGAGCCGTATATAATGGCAATTGTTCCAATTCTTGAGGGGTAAAATATTTATCAAACATCGACATCATCTCCAATACAGAAAACCAATCAGCCTGAGTTAAAGTATTCCCCGTTTGCATTTGCCTGTGTAATTGCTCTAATCGATTACGTAATGTCGCCATTTGCTCCATTTGTTCCGTTAATAATGCAATTCGCTCTTGCAGCAAACTCGTCATATCTCCACTCTGGCCATCCAGTAATTCACCGATGTTTTTCAGTTTGACTCCAACTTGCCGTAACAATTGAATTTGCGTTAAACGCTCTATGCATTGCATGTTGTAAAGCCGATAACCTGCATCGGTTCTTGCAGTTGGTACCAATAAGCCAATTTCTTCATAATGATGAAGTGTACGGATGGTTAATCCTGTTTTTTCCGCGATCTCTCCAACTTGAAATAGCATATGTTCCTCCTGTAATTGCGACTAAGGTTAGTGCCTCACGTTACGTGAGAGTCAATCACCACTTTGTACTTTTTATTAAAATTCCATCTTATCCATTATATCAGCAGACAATTTCTCTCTCGTCAGGAGATGGCTTTATAGAATAGCAATAAAAAAGCCCCAGTAGATTGAATACTGAGGCTTATATAGATAACGTTAAATTATTACTTAATTAATGCATGCATTTCTTGTACAGAGATTACCGTATCGGTTGGGTCTGCACTGAGCGACATCGTAGTGGCAAACCCACCATTCAACGTCGTGTCATAGTGGACTTTATAACGCAATGCACTGCGACGAATTAATTTTGAGTCTTCAATGGCTTGACGCCCTGCGGTGGTATTCACAATGTAATCATATTCACCATTCTTAATTCTATCTTGAATGTGTGGACGACCTTCATGAACTTTATTGACGAGGCGTGGGTTAATACCAGCCTCTCCTAACACAATCGCAGTGCCGTGAGTAGCATCCAGCTCAAAGCCGTGTTTTAACAGCTTAGCAGCTAAATCAACCACGCGAGTTTTATCTCCCTCACGAACAGATAACAGTGCACGGCCTGATTTTTTCATCGTCGAGCTACTGCCTAACATCGCTTTAGCAAAGGCTTCAGCAAATGTCCGGCCGACGCCCATTACTTCGCCTGTTGAACGCATTTCAGGCCCAAGAATTGGGTCAACACCAGGGAATTTATTGAATGGCAATACCACCTCTTTCACAGAGTAATATGGTGGAATAACCTCTTCCGTCACCCCTTGCTGTGCCAAGGTTTGCCCTACCATCACACGCGCTGCAACTTTCGCTAATGGCACACCCGTTGCTTTAGAGACAAAAGGCACAGTCCTTGCCGCACGTGGATTGACTTCAATTAAGTAAACTTCATTATTTTTGACTGCAAACTGCACGTTCATCAAGCCACGCACACGTAACTCAAAGGCAAGGTTACGAACTTGTTCACGCATTACATCTTGGATTTCTTGGCTAAGCGTATAAGCAGGTAGAGAACATGCGGAGTCACCAGAGTGCACACCTGCTTGCTCAATGTGTTCCATGATACCGCCGATCAGTACCATCTCACCGTCACAAATCGCATCTACGTCAACTTCAACCGCATCGTCTAGGAAACGGTCAAGTAGCACTGGCGCATCGTTAGAGACACTTACCGCGGTTTGGAAATAGCGACGTAAATCGATTTCGTCATATACAATTTCCATTGCTCGGCCACCTAGCACATAGGATGGACGAACAACCAGTGGGTAGCCAATAACAGCTGCTTTTTCAACGGCTTGCTCAATCGCTGTGACAGTTGCGTTCTGTGGTTGCTTCAAGTTCAAGCGATTAACGGCCTGCTGGAAACGTTCACGATCTTCTGCGCGGTCGATGGCATCTGGGCTCGTACCAATAACAGGAACACCGGCAGCCTCCAACGCTCTCGCTAATTTCAATGGTGTTTGACCACCATATTGCACAATCACGCCTTTTGGCTGCTCGATACGCACAATTTCCAGCACATCTTCAAGGGTGACAGGTTCGAAATAGAGACGATCTGACGTGTCATAGTCAGTTGAAACGGTTTCAGGATTACAGTTGACCATAATGGTTTCATAGCCGTCTTCGCGTAACGCTAAAGATGCATGCACGCAGCAATAGTCAAATTCAATCCCTTGCCCAATCCGGTTTGGCCCGCCGCCTAATACCATCACCTTCGGTTTAGCATTATTTGGGTTTGACTCGCACTCATCTTCATAAGTGGAATACATATAAGCCGTATCTGTTGCAAATTCTGCCGCACAGGTATCAACACGTTTATATACAGGATGTAAATCATAGCCTTGACGTAATTTACGCAGTTCTGCTTCAGAAACCCCAACTAGACTAGCTAAACGGGCATCTGCAAAACCTTTCCGTTTGAGTACACGTAAGAAGTCTTTAGTCAGGCCATTGATACCTAATTCAGCCACTTCTTCTTCTAAACGTACCAGTTCTTCGATTTGCACTAAGAACCAGCGGTCAATATTGGTTAAATTGAAAACACCATCAACAGAAAGCCCCGCACGGAATGCATCCGCAATAAACCAAATACGCTCTCCACCAGCATCTTTTAATTCACGACGGATACGAGTCAGAGCTTCTGGGTCCTCTTGAGCCACTTTCGGGTCAAAACCTGTTGCGCCCACTTCTAACCCACGTAACGCTTTTTGCATTGATTCTTGGAATGTGCGACCGATAGCCATCACTTCGCCAACCGATTTCATTTGCGTTGTGAGTCGGTCATTCGTGCCCGCAAATTTTTCAAAGTTAAAGCGCGGAATTTTTGTCACAACGTAGTCAATGGAAGGTTCAAATGATGCAGGGGTACGGCCACCAGTGATATCATTCATTAACTCATCAAGGGTATAGCCCACGGCTAATTTTGCCGCAATCTTTGCAATTGGGAAGCCTGTTGCTTTAGAGGCAAGCGCTGATGAACGCGAAACCCGCGGGTTCATTTCAATAACAATTAAGCGCCCATCTTTAGGGTTTACCGCAAATTGAACGTTAGAGCCACCTGTTTCAACGCCGATTTCACGCAATACTGCCATCGATGCGTCACGCATGATTTGGTATTCTTTATCAGTCAGTGTTTGAGCTGGTGCTACGGTGATAGAGTCACCTGTATGGATCCCCATGGCATCGAAGTTTTCAATGGAACAAACGATAATACAGTTGTCTTTTTTATCGCGGACAACTTCCATTTCGTATTCTTTCCAACCAATCAGCGATTCATCTATCAATAATTCGTTAGTCGGGGATAAATCTAAACCGCGAGTACAAATTTCTTCAAACTCTTCACGGTTATAGGCGATACCGCCACCGGTGCCTCCCATCGTAAATGATGGGCGAATAATACAGGGAAAGCCTACCGCATCGGCAACAGCAAATGCTTCTTCCATATTATGTGCGATACCTGAGCGTGCAGTGCCCAAGCCGATTTTTTTCATTGCTTTATCAAAACGTTGGCGATCTTCTGCTTTATCTATTGCATCAGCAGTCGCCCCAATCATGGTGACACCGAACTCGGCTAAAACGCCTTTACGCTCTAATTCAAGCGCACAGTTCAATGCGGTTTGCCCCCCCATGGTCGGTAATACTGCATCTGGGCGCTCTTTTTCAATAATTTTACGCACAACTTCCCAGTGAATCGGCTCGATGTAAGTTGCATCCGCCATTTCTGGGTCTGTCATAATAGTCGCAGGGTTCGAGTTAACTAAGATTACGCGGTAACCTTCTTCACGCAGTGCTTTACACGCTTGGGCACCTGAATAGTCAAATTCACATGCTTGGCCAATCACAATTGGGCCGGCACCTAAAATCAGAATGCTTTTTATATCTGTACGTTTTGCCATTTTTTTGCTCCCGATTATTGTGCGTTTTGACGAGGTGTGTTTTGACGGTATTCATTAATTAATTCAATGAAATGGTCGAATAAATTTGCCGCATCATGTGGCCCTGAGCTTGCTTCTGGGTGGCCTTGAAAACTAAATGCTGGTTTATCCGTACGGTGAATACCTTGCAATGTTCCATCAAACAGTGACTTGTGAGTCACGCGCAGTGTGTCGGGAAGTGTCGATTCATCAACCGCAAAACCATGGTTTTGCGCCGTAATCATCACCACATCTTTGTCTAAATCTTTAACTGGATGGTTAGCACCATGATGACCAAACTTCATTTTCATGGTATTAGCACCGCTGGCCAAAGCGAGTAATTGGTGCCCTAAACAAATACCAAATACTGGGATTTCTGTGGTTAAGAATGTTTCAATTGCCTTGATTGCATAATCACAAGGAGCCGGGTCACCAGGGCCATTCGATAAGAAAATACCATCGGGGTTCATCGCCAATACAGTTTCTGCTGGTGTAGTTGCTGGCACCACAGTTAAACGGCAACCACGGTCAACTAACATACGTAAGATATTACGCTTTGCACCGAAGTCATAAGCAACAACATGTAGAGGGAGTTCTTCCGCAGTTTTCGCGCCTTGCTGGCCATTTTCCAGCGTCCATGAACCTTGGGACCAGTTATAAATCTCTTTAGTGCAGACTTCTTTTGCCAAGTCCAACCCATTCAAACCTGAAAAACTACGCGCTTTTTCCAGTGCGAGTGCAACATCAGGGTTATCACCCGCAATGATACAACCGTTTTGAGCGCCTTTTTCTCTCAGTAAACGTGTTAATTTACGTGTATCGATATCCGCAATCGCCACGACGTTATGGCGTTTTAGATATTCGGATAACCCTTCTTGCCCGCGGAAATTACTGTAAACCAATGGTAAGTCACGAATGATTAAGCCTTGTGCATGAACATTTGGGGATTCTTCGTCATCAGCATTAGTGCCGACATTACCAATATGGGGATAAGTGAGAGTAACAATTTGGCGGGAATAGGAAGGGTCTGTAATTATTTCTTGATATCCGGTCATCGACGTGTTGAAAACGACTTCTCCAACTGCAGCGCCTTCTGCACCGATAGCACGCCCGTGGAATTGGGTTCCGTCTTCCAGAACCAATATAGCTGACTTAATCAAAACACCCTCCGGAGAATAATAAATCACGTTTTTTGCATATTAATTCAGATTTTACGATCTAAATCAATGCCAAAATGAGTTTTTAAGCAAATTTTTGGCAAATTGCGCGCATTCTAATGATGAGATAGGGTCTTGTCTAGAAAAAAATGCATTTTTTTCACTTTTATCTTACTTTTTTACTTAACTACCTCACTTTTAGTTGGATGAGTAGTATAAATAGCAGTAAATATGAATAAGTAAACGGTTGCAAAGCAAGATAACTAGTTTATTGATAATAACCCAGCTAAAAGAAGGAAGAAAGGATAATTAACGAGCAAAATTGAAGATAAAAACCATGAAAACACCAATTAATATCGATTTGAATAAAAATAATTCAAATCGATATCATAATAATAAATATAGATTACAAGGCCATAATTTAAAAGACAAAATAAAAAATAAAAAACTACAAATCATCCAAACTAAGCACATCTTTCATATCATATAACCCATTATTTTTAGCACAAACCCACCCTGAAGCTTTTATTGCACCATTTGCAAAGGTCATACGGCTAGAGGCTTTATGGCTAATTTCAACTCGCTCCCCAATATCTGCAAACATTGCGGTATGTTCACCCACAATATCCCCAGCACGGATAGTTGCAAAGCCAATAGTTCCAGGTTCTCGTTCCCCGGTGTAACCTTCACGGGTATATACCGCACACTCTTTTAAGTCTTTCCCAAGTGCACTAGCAATAGACTCTCCCATAGCCAAAGCCGTACCTGATGGCGCATCCACTTTATGGCGGTGATGTGCTTCAACAATTTCAATATCAGTGTAATTTCCCATCACTTTTGCTGCTTTTTCCAGTAATTTCAGCACCACATTGACACCAACACTGAAATTTGCCGCAAAGACAATAGGAATAGATTTCGCCGCTTCGGCAATAGCTTGCTTACCTTGCTCATCAAACCCTGTCGTTCCAATTACCATGGCTTTTTGGTTAGCTTTACAAAATGCAAGATAGTGTAAAGTCCCTTCTGGGCGAGTGAAATCAATGACAACATCAAAATCATTAACAACCTGATTAAGTGAATCAACAATGGCAATACCTAGCTTACCGATACCTGCGAGTTCCCCTGCATCAGTCCCGATAAGTGATGAGCCCTCGCGCTCAATCGCGGCACCTAATTGAATTCCATCTTGTTGTTGCGCGGCTTGAATTAGCTGGCGCCCCATACGCCCACCGGCACCAACTATTGCGACTCGTACCATTGAATTTGCCATGGCTTATCCTTTTTTAATTAATGCAAATCGATAAATTTGAACTGTTGTTTAGGATAAAAAAACTATTTTTACCCATAGTTTAGAAATGATTGTGATACAGATTAACTATCCTGACCTCATTCTGCTAGCAAAAATGCATCGTTATTAACAAAAGCGTAGAGAACACGAGGATTATCAGTAAAAGTGTTAATGGAGAGAAACGATGAAAGGGACTATATGAGCGATGAGCGGATAAGTTACAACAGCCGCTAAGGAATAAATCATAAAGCGGCTGTTCCTATAATTGAAATCAAATGATTAATTAATCTCTTTAACCTCAACCCTTAATTCTTTAGGGACCTCAAAGACGATATTTTCTTCACGCCCTTGCAATTCAACAACAGAGTCAGCCCCTAATTCTTTAAGCCTATCAATAACTTGCCTAACTAGAATATCAGGAGCAGATGCCCCAGCAGTTAAGCCAATAATATTTTTATCCGCTAACCATTCCGTTTTAATATCTTCCGCACCATCAATTAAATAGGCAGGTTTTTGCATACGCGAAGCTAACTCTGCAAGACGATTTGAGTTTGATGAGTTTTTAGAACCGACGACTAAAACAACGTCAGCGCGTTCTGCAAGCTCTCTCGCTGCTTCTTGGCGGTTAGTCGTTGCATAACAAATATCGTCTTTACGGGGTCCAACGATACTTGGAAAGCGAGATGTCAGCGCATCAATGACATCAGAAGTATCATCAACAGAAAGCGTTGTTTGTGTCATGAAAGAGAGATTATTTTCATCTTTCACTTTCAGTTTCCAAACATCTTCTGGGCTTTCAACAAGATACATCCCACCTTCAGGGTTGCTATATTGCCCCATCGTACCTTCGACTTCTGGGTGCCCAGCGTGGCCAATTAAAATAGCCTCTTTGCCTTTACGGCTAGCGCGTGCAACTTCCATATGAACTTTCGTAACCAAAGGACAAGTCGCATCAAATAACATGGTGAGATCGCGAGAGCGAGCTTCTTGACGAATAGCTTGGGAAACGCCATGCGCAGAAAAAATCAAAATAGACCCATCTGGTACTTCTGAGATTTCCTCAATAAAGATAGCACCACGTTGACGTAAATCATCAACAACATAACGGTTATGAACCACTTCGTGACGAACGTAAATCGGAGCACCATATATTTCTAACGCCCTTTCTACGATGCTAATTGCGCGGTCTACGCCTGCACAAAACCCACGAGGGTTAGCCATTAATATTTGCATTGTGATTCTCCAATTGCGGGTCTACTTCAAGCACTTCGATATCAAAACTAATCTGCTGCTCTGCGAGAGGGTGATTAAAATCAATAGTAATCGACTCACCTTCAATTGATTTTACTACACCTGGCATTTCACTGCCATTCATCGCCGTAAATAGCATTATCGTACCAATTTCAGGAATGCCTGTTTCTATAAAATCACGCAATGAAAAATATTGAACTAAGTCAGGGTTATGTTTCCCGAAAACAGTATCTCCGGGCAGTGAAAAACTTTTCTTTTCACCTTCATTAAGGCCAATCAATTGGGCTTCAAGTTCTGGCGATAAGGAGTCATTCCCTAAAACAAATAACGCAGGCTTTCCTTGTGCGTGCGAGGAGTCAGCCGTAGAGCCATCTTCCAATTTCAATGTGAAATGCAGTAAAACAGAGCTCTGTGCCTGTATTTGAGTAGACATAAACCAAACCTATTTATCATAAAATTCAGCCCAGAAAATCTGGGCTGTGAGTTATTACATTCTAACCTAGTACGCTGCCATCTTATTTGGCTTTTTCTTGCTTTGATTTATCAGGTAAAAAACCCTCAAAAATGACAAGTGCCGCACCAATACATATCGCCATATCCGCTAGGTTAAATGTCGGCCAATGCCAATTACCAACGTAAAAATCAAGGTAATCGATAACGAAGCCATGGACTAAACGGTCACTTAAATTACCGATAGCACCGCCAATAATCAATGCATAAGCAATATTTGATAGGCGTTTTTGTGCACTTTGGCGATACATCATAACCATCAAAATTACAGATATCCCAATTGCAATACCTGCAAAGAACCAACGTTGCCAACCACCTTCATCAGCCAAGAAACTAAATGCCGCTCCGAAATTTTGTGCGTACATTATGTTGAAAAATGGCATTATCGGGTGTGGCTCGTACAGATTTAGATCACTAAGCACTAATTGCTTAATGCCTAAATCCGCAACGATGATCACAATGGTCAACCATAACCAACGCAAACCGGTAGAACAAACTGGCGTCTTCATTAAGCAAACTTACGCGTTTCGCCGTTACCGGCTACGTTAGTGACACAGCGACCACAAATTTCTGGTTGCTCGCTCGAAGAACCGATATCACTTGCATAATGCCAGCAACGAGGGCATTTTTCACCCGCCGCTTTACTGAAAGCAATTTTTAGGCCTTTCAATTCGCTTTCTTGCGCATCTGCTGGAGCCGTTGCAATATCAGCGACATGGGCTTGTGATGTCAGTAAAACAAAGCGTAATTCATCACCAAGGCTTTGTAGTTTTTCAGCTAGAGCTTTATCCGCATACAAAGTCACAGCGGCTTCTAATGAGCCCCCGATAAGCTTATCAGTACGCGCTTGTTCTAACACCTTATTCACTTCACCACGAACCGCTAACAACTCAGCCCAGAAGCTGTTGTTCATTTCATTTGATTCATCTAAACCAAATAAGCCGTCATACCACTCTTCGGTAAGAACAAATTGAGCGCGTTTTCCTGGTAACTCATTCCAAATTTCATCAGAAGTAAACGACAGAACCGGAGCCATCCAACGCACTAATGCTTCAACAATGTGGAATAACGCAGTTTGGCAGCTACGGCGTGCTAAGCTATCACTTTTCGCGGTGTATTGACGGTCTTTGATGATATCCAGATAGAATGACCCCATTTCAATGGAGCAGAAATGCATTAATCTTTGGATAACAGATAAGAAATCGTACTCATCATAAGCTTTGGCAATCTCTTGTTGAGCTTCTAAAGCACGGCTCACCGCCCAGCGGTCTAAAACCACCATATCTTCTGGTTTCACCATGTCGGTTTCAGGATTAAAACCATTTAAGTTAGCCAGTAAGAAACGTGCAGTATTACGAATACGGCGGTATGAGTCAGCCGCGCGTTTTAAAATTTCATCTGAAACCGCGATTTCGCCAGTGTAATCCGTTGATGCAACCCATAAACGTAAGATATCTGCACCCAGTTTATTCATGACATCTTGAGGGCTCACTGTGTTGCCTAAAGATTTAGACATTTTGCGGCCTTGGCCATCAACAGTGAAGCCGTGTGTCAATACTTGGCGATAAGGTGCTTTACCTTTCATTGCGGTTGATAACATCAATGATGACATAAACCAGCCGCGGTGTTGATCTGACCCTTCAAGGTACATATCCGCTGAATTACCATGGAATTCAGGACGTGCGTCCACAACCGCAAAGTGCGTTGAACCTGAGTCAAACCATACGTCTAAGGTATCAGGTACTTTACGATATGTTTCAGCTTCATCACCCAACAGCTCAGCAGGGTCAAGATCCCACCATGCTTGGATGCCATCCACTTCAACACGCTTAGCCACTTCTTCCATTAATTCTAATGTACGAGGGTGTAACTCTTCAGTGTCTTTATGAACAAACAACGACATTGGGGTACCCCAAGTACGTTGACGAGAAATACACCAGTCTGGGCGGTTTTCAACCATTGATTCAATACGTGCGCGCCCCCAACCCGGGATCCATTGAACAATATCAATTTCTTTCAGCGATTGTTCACGTAAACCGTTTTTATCCATACCGATAAACCACTGTGGCGTAGCACGGAAGATAACTGGAGTCTTATGGCGCCAGCAGCATGGATAGCTGTGTTGAATCGCTTGTTTGTATAGTAATGCGCCTTTTTCGTTCAATAATTCAACGATAAGGTCATTAGCTTTAAAAATAAACACGCCATCTAATGTTGGGTAAGTATTTGGTAAGAAGCAACCATCTGGCCCTACAGGGTTCGCTGTTTCTAAGCCATATTTCTGACCAACCACATAGTCTTCGGGACCGTGGCCTGGTGCAGTATGAACAGCACCAGTACCCGCGTCTAATGTCACATGGTCACCCAAAATTGCAGGCACATCAAAGCCCATAAATGGATGATTGAAACGTAAAAGTTCAAGTGCAGAACCCTCACACTCCCCTAGAACTGCCCACGCTTCAACCCCTATCGTTTTCATTACCTCTTCGACAAGGTCAGCAGCTAAAATGAGTAACTCACCATTTGCTTCGATTAAATCATATTTAAACTCAGGGTTTAAAGAAATCGCGCGGTTAGCTGGCAAAGTCCAAGGCGTTGTTGTCCAGATGACTAACGAAGGTGTTTTTTCGCTAACAATGCCAAATTTTTCGCACACAGCTTTGCCATCTACGGCTGGGAAGCGAACATAGATAGATGGTGAGGTTTTATCATAATATTCAACTTCAGCTTCCGCTAATGAAGAACCGCAAGCAGTACACCAGTGAACAGGTTTTGCCCCCTTCACTAAATGGCCATTTGCAATGGTTTTAGCCAATGCTCGGATAATATGAGCTTCGGTTTTAAAATCCATTGTTAGATAAGGTTTATCCCACTCACCTAAAACACCAAGACGCATGAAATCAGCTTTTTGCCCTTCAATTTGCTCTTTAGCGTATTGACGGCATTGTGCACGAAATTCAGCAGCGGAAACTTTTTCCCCTGGCTTACCGACGATTTGTTCAACTTTATGTTCAATCGGTAATCCATGGCAGTCCCAACCTGGGATGTATGGGGAATCATAACCCGCCAACCCTTTGGACTTAATAATAATATCTTTGAGAATTTTGTTAACTGAGTGACCAATATGAATACTGCCGTTAGCATACGGAGGACCATCGTGCAGAATAAAGGTTTTCTTACCCGATTTTGCTTTACGGATTGCCTGATACAAACCTTCTTTGTACCAGCGCTCTAACATCTGTGGTTCGCGTTTAGCGAGATCGCCACGCATTGGGAACCCTGTTTCCGGTAGATTCAGGGTATTTTTATAGTCACTCATCGATTCTCAGTTCCAATTTTCCGCTAAATTATCTGATTCCTATTGCAGTAAGATACTCTCTCGCTGCAATTACATCATTAGCAATTTGCTCCTTAAGCGCTTCCAACGAAGCAAACCGCTGCTCATCACGTAATTTCTTACGTAACACTACATCGATATGACGCCCATATAAATCCATATTTGCATCAATCAGATGAACTTCTAACTGTGTTCCTTTTCCAGATACAGTCGGACGTGTGCCAATATTTGCCACACCCGGTAAAGGCTTATCACCTAAACCGTAAACTTCTACAGCATATACACCAGTTACTGGTGTGACTAAACGTTTTAACGGTAGGTTTGCCGTTGGAAAACCTATTGTTCTACCAAGTTGGTTACCATGAACCACTCGCCCGCTAATACGATAAGAGTGCCCTAATAGGCTTTCTGCTAATTCAAGATTATTTTCTTGAATGGCTCTTCGTATCGCTGTACTGCTGATACGGAGCCCTGAATCACAAAAGCTTTCTGTATCTGCAACTTCAAAACCAAATTCACTACCCGCTTGTTGTAAAAAAGCAAAGTCCCCCATGCGATTTTTCCCAAAGCGGAAATCATCACCTATAGCGAGGTACTTTACACCAAGCTTACTGACAAGTAAGTCAGAAACAAACTCAGCAGGTGTTAATGACGCAAAGTGCTGGTTAAATTCAACACATAAGAGGTAATCAATACCACTATCTGCAAGGTATTTAACTTTGTCTCGCAAACGCGTCAAACGCGCTGGCGCTTTGTCACCAATAAAAAATTCAAGGGGCTGTGGCTCAAATATCATTACGACAGTTGGCAACCCTAACTGCGCACCCTTAAGTTTCAAATTTTGAAGTAAAACCTGATGCCCACGATGAACACCATCAAAATTACCGATAGTCAGCACGCAACCATGGTGGCACGCCCGGATATTCTGTATACCGCGAATTAGCTCCATAACAGGCTCAATACCGAGGAAATTGCAGGATTATACCTTGTACGACGCATAAGGTTAACCTTAGTTCGCAAAAGGTTTCATTAAACCCTATTTTTTTGATCTCTACACGATTTTTTCCGCACTATTTTTATGCAATTAGTGGGTTATTACGCTCCCAAGCAGAGCTATTGGATTCGAATATCAAAAACTTTGGGGTAACCAATGGATTATCAATACAACAAATTTGTTCCAAGGTCTCTAAAAATATTATATTTTTATGTTTTACACTTCAATGGTTATAACCAAACGATTAAAAAGAACAAAAAACAACCACAACATGTTTAATTTTCATACTACCCACTGATTGACAGACTAAAAAATATTTTTACCCTTAGTTCTTTTTAAATTTCTGCCATCAATTATGCATTTTTTCACGCTAAGATCTGTATTCTTCTTATATTTGCTGATAGAATCTTGCACCATTCACAACGCATGAGCATCGAAGTACACGATGTTTATTTGCACAAATCCATTGACAAATGAAGGGCGAAAGGGCATATTCCTCGACCTTTGAATTGTCCTCAATAGAATACATTTGGGAGTTGGACCTTGGCTAATATCAAATCAGCTAAGAAACGTGCCGTTCAGTCAGAGAAACGTCGCCAGCATAACGCTAGCCGTCGCTCTATGGTACGTACTTTTATCAAGAAAGTTTACCTTGCTATCGCTGCAGGCGATAAAGAAGCTGCTCAGAAAGCATTCAATGACATGCAACCTATTGTTGATCGCCATGCTACTAAAGGCCTGATCCACAAAAATAAAGCAGCACGTCATAAAGCTAACTTAGTTGCTCAAATCAAAGCAATGTAATTTTGCTTCTTGATTAGCTTAAAAAAACCGGCTTATGCCGGTTTTTTATTTGTTACTATTTTTTATCTAAGCTATCAAGAGGAACTGAAAATAAATCTGAGAAATCTTTATTACACACTCGCTGCACGGCTGGGTGCTGGATCATTCTTTCTGCAAAAATAACGTAGTACTCTTCTTTTACGCTTTCTAAACGGCCTAACTCTACAATATCTTCGCCACCTAAAAGGTCAGGTGTATACTGCGATGGAGCAACAAAAATCGCGTTATAATGCATGCCAAATGCTTTCATAAGCGCTGCATCATCAAACTCACCTAACACTTCTACTTGCAGGTTTTTATTTCGTATCCAAGCTAAGATATGCCTACCTAACAAATATCGCCGCCCTGGAATCAATAAGCGACGTTCCTCTAAACATTCAGGAAATGGCTTTTTAGGGATCGGCTGACGACAAAAGAAACTCATATTACACTCGCCCAACTTCACCGAGAACAAACCTTCTTGCTGTGATGAGTCCACAGGGCAGTCAGACAAAATCATATCTAATTTATGTTGGCTAAGCTGTTCTAATAGCAATTCATGCGTTGATTCAAAACAACGTAAATGAATTTGTTCATGCTCAACAACCGTAGTCTCTAATATTTTACTAACTAGCTGTTTTGAGAGCGTGTCTGCAACCCCAACATCAAACAATAAATTAGATTCACGGCTGTAATTGACGATATCTAGCATTTCTTGGCTAAGCATGAACATTTTATCTGCATAGCGAAAAATTAATTGCCCAAGCTCAGATGGCACCAAACCTCGCCCCTGCCTTTTGAATAACTTTCCACCTAATCGCTCTTCCAATGCTTTTATTTGCCCTGTAATTGTCTGAGGAGTCAGGTAAAGCGCTTCTGCTGCTCCGACGACAGAGCCTTCTTTACATACATGCCAGAAGTAGTAAAGATGGTTAAAATTAAGATGTGAAACCCGCATATCGATTCCTTCGGTACCGTCACTAGCTATGTAACCGCTATTGACCATACACATTTACCCGCAGCTCATACTTTTCAGAGCCTTTAAAATGAATACCGTAGTGTATTAAAAAACACACTACGGTATATCATAGATTATTAGTTCGGAAATTCTTACTAATAATTTGCAAAATTACACAATAAACTTGTACTAGGTTAGTTCTTTTTGTTTCGGTAACACTACTCTTAACATAAAGTAACCTAAAAATGCAGCTAACGTAGAACCAATCAAGATTCCTAGACGTGAATAGGTACTATACACCTCATCCAACCCATCAAATGCGAGGCCGGTTATAAAAATAGACATAGTAAAACCGATCCCACACAGTACAGAAACGGCAAAAACTTGTTTTAAATTAATCGACTCTGGCAATTTTGCAAACCCAAGTTTTACCGAAATCCAACTAAACAGAAAAATCCCAATTGGCTTACCCAAAATTAGCCCCGCAGCGACTCCTAATGGCAGTGGGCTCAACAAACCTTCAAAAGTCACACCTTGAAGTTGCACACCCGAATTAGCAAACGCAAAAATAGGTAGAATTAAGTAAACAACCCATGGATGTAAAACGTGTTCCAATTCTTCTGAAGGCTTGGTCTGGTTAGTACCATGTAAAGGGATCAAGAAGCCAACAATGACCCCTGCTAATGTGGCATGCACTCCAGATTTCAAAATGCACACCCATAATATTAACCCAATAACTAAGTAAGCCGCTGTATTCTCTACTCTACGCCAATTCATCATACAGAGAATGGCAATGCACAGTGCTGACAACCCCAATGCAACCAAGGAAACAGAACTTGTATAGAAAAAGGCAATAATCACGATAACACCAAGGTCATCAATAATAGCTAATGCTAATAAGAACACCTTAAGTTCTGTTGGTACTCGCTTACCTAATAAGGCCATCACACCTAGCGCGAAAGCAATGTCTGTAGCGGCAGGTATTGCCCAACCTTGCTGGGTAACTGCATCTCCACCATTAAATAATAAGTAAATTAATGCTGGGGCAATCATCCCTCCTAAAGCTGCGATTGCTGGAAATATCGCTTTATCACGTCCTGCAAGGGATCCTTCTAATAATTCACGCTTTACTTCAAGGCCGACCACCAAAAAGAAAATCGCCATTAGGAAATCATTAATCCATAATATCAGTGGCTTATCTAAACCAAACTCTGATATTTTAATGGATACAGGAATATCTAAAAATTGCTGATAAGCCCCTTGTAATGGTGAGTTAGCCATTATTAAAGCGACTATGGCAGCAATAATCAGAAGTAAGCCTCCTGCTGCTTCTAACCTTAAAAATTTACGAATAATTGCTGTCATATAGTTAACCCCAATGTTTTTTTGAATGTTAATACTATGCTAATTATTAATTCGTAAAAAATCGTTTATTTATCGCTTAACACTCGGAATTACCGATTTATTTGGGTTAGAGATCACGGCAAATGAGAAAAAAACGTTAATTTTACTATAGACAACTTTTATAAAAACAAATAATAAATTTTGTGATAAACAGACTTTATAAATTCAACTTTTCTAGTACATCAAAATTTATCCCTTTTATTTGCACAAGAAAAACTTGCCTGTTTCTTTCTTCGATACCTTTTGTAAAAACGATAAATATGGAAGACTATTTACAAAATATTTGCCAAACGTTTCGCAAAACAATGTGTTTAGATTGCTAATAAAATACTAATGATTACAATTTAACGATGACAACTTACGTATTACTTTCTGTGCTGTTTGCAGCTTTTTGCCATGCAAGCTGGAACGCTATAGTTAAATTTGGTAATGACCGTTTTTTCGGCCTAGTCATGATTTCTGTTTTTTCTGGCGCCTTAGCGATACCAGCAATACTTTGGTTAGGCCTACCATCACCAGAAGCTATCCATTGGTTAGCGTTATCGGTACTGTTTCATATTGGCTATACCTATTTTTTAAGTCAGGCTTATACACATGGCGATTTAAGCCAAATTTACCCAATATCACGTGGTTCTGCGCCATTAATGACAGCAGTACTAGGTGCTTTGCTATTTAATGAGCTAATTCCACTAATGGGTCTTATTGGTGTTTTGTGCATTATTAGTGGCGTAGTGCTCATTGCTTTTGCGGGTAAAAAATTCACATTGAATATTAAAGGAAAAGCACTAGTTTTTGCCTTATCAACCGCCTTCTTTACGGCTTGCTATACCCTATCCGATGGCTATGGTGCCAGAGCAAGTGAAGACCCTGTCGTGTACACACTTTGGTTGTTTCTTTTAAATGGACTTGTGTTAGCTGTACCTGGCCTTATCAAATATCGTGGTACCTTACTTGTTGGAATTCAACAATACTGGCGTTCAGGGTTGCTAGGTGGGTTAATGCAACTCATTAGCTATGGCATTGCCATATGGGCGATGAGCCAAGCACCGATTGTCATGGTCGCCGCAGTTAGAGAAACTAGCGTACTCTTTGCCATGTTTTTATCCATTGCTTTTCTTAAAGAAAAATTCAACGTCATGCGAGTCATTGCCTGTGTTGTTATTGTTTTTGGTGTTTTATTAGCAAAATTAAGTCATTAATAAAATTGTTATTATTTGAATGTTTGGTTATCAAGCAACTAATTTAGCTTTATTCAAAATCGTATTATTGCTTTTTATTTACCCATAATTGTTATATTTTCTCACCAGATATGAGGCCAAAATGTCGCTTTTAAAATCTTTACTGGCTATTTCCATTATTAGTGCTTCTTTTCCTAGTTTTTCAGCTATCCCCGCGGACACCATAATCGTAGATGGAACCATCTTAACAATGGATGCTAAAAAACAGGTTATTGACCATGGCACGGTTGTCATCAAAGGCAATAAAATTATTGCGGTTGGTGGCCCTGAACTTGCTCAAAATTATCAAGCACCTAATGTCCTGAATGTTAATGGCGATATTGTCATGCCAGGGCTAATTAACACTCACACACATGCATCTATGACCGTGTTTCGTTCCTTAGCCGATGATGTGCCAGACCGTTTACACCGTTATATTTTCCCATTAGAAAATAAAATGGTTTCCCGTGAAATGGTACGAGTTGGGGCCAACCTTGCGAATATTGAAATGATTAAAGGTGGCGTCACAACTTACGTTGATATGTATTACTTTGAAGATGAAGTGGCCAAAACCGTTGATAAAATTGGACTAAGAGCGGTTCTTGGGGAATCAGTGATTCAATTTCCCGTCGCTGATGCAAAAAATGCAGATGAAGGTATCGATTATGCAGTCAACTTTATCAATCAATACAAAGATCACCCACGTATCACCCCTGCTTTTGCGCCTCATGCGCCTTATACCAATACAACAGAGCATTTACAGAAAATAGCAAAATTATCTCAAGAACTTAATGTTCCAGTAATGATCCATCTGGCGGAAACTGACCGTGAACAAGAAGAAATAGCCAAACGTACAGGAGGGAAAAGCCCTGTACAATATATGGCTGACATTGGCGCACTGAATAATAAAGTTATTGCAGCGCACGCCATTATGGTTGATGAAAAGGATATGGATCTACTCAAGCAGTATGATGTCGGCGTTGCGCATAATATCAGTGCGAATACTAAGTCTGCTAAAGGTGTTGCCCCTGTGACAACCATGCTGGAAAAAGGGATCCGCGTTGGTTTGGGAACGGATGGACCAATGTCGAGTAATACGCTAACGACGTTAAATGAGCTAAATTTAGTCGGTAAAATTCACAAACTAGCCAATAAAGATAGAGCAGCGATGCCACCAGTCACCGTTGTTGAGATGGCGACCATGGGCTCTGCGCGGGTATTACATATGGAAGACAAACTCGGCTCTCTCGAAGCAGGGAAATTAGCTGATATCATTGTTATTGATACCAAATCACCAAATATGGTTCCTATGTATAGCCCCTATGCCGCATTAGTCTATGGCGCAAATGGAGCCAATGTTCGCCATACTATTGTTGATGGCAAAGTATTAATGCAAGACCGTAAAATACTGACTGCTGATGAAAATACAATTATCAAAGAAGCTCAAGATTTTGCCAGTAAAGTCCGCGAAACTGTGGTTGCTAGTGGTGAAGTCGTAAAATAAGATAAAAAAATGGCTGACTTGGCAATATGCTCAGTCAGCCATTCTAGCTTTTCCAATAATTAACTAATTATTTATTAGTTAAATCATCAAAGAATTTCTTAACGCCATCTAAAAAGCTTTTAGAGCGCGGGCTGTTCTTCTCACCACTCTTTCCACCTAGTGATTCACCAAACTCTTTGAGCAACTCTTTTTGTTTCTCATTGAGTTTAACTGGGGTTTCAACAACAATGTGGCACATTAAATCACCTTGCAGACCACCACGTACCGATTTCACACCTTTTCCTTTCATACGGAAAATTTTACCGGTTTGGGTTTCTGCTGGGATTTTCAGTTTTACACGGCCATCAAGGGTTGGTACTTCAATTTCGCCACCCAGCGCTGCATCAGCAAAGTTAATTGGAACCTCACAGTGCAGGTTATTACCATCACGCTCAAAAATATTATGAGGCAATACATGAACCTGAACGAATAAATCTCCTGCTGGTGCCCCGTTTTCTCCGGCCTCACCTTCTCCTGACAAGCGAACACGGTCACCTGTATCTACACCTGCTGGAATTTTAACTGACAGTGTTTTATATCTTTCAACACGGCCATGGCCATGACATTTGTTGCATGGATCTTTGATAACTTTACCGCGACCATGACACGTTGGACAAGGCTGTTGTACAGAGAAAAAGCCTTGGCGCATATGGACTTGGCCCATACCGTGACAGGTTGAGCACGTATCCGCACTAGTTCCTGGTTTCGCACCATTACCATGACAAACGTCACAGGTTTCCAAGGTTGGAATACGGATTTCTTTGGTCACTCCACGGACAGCCTCTTCGAGAGTCAGTTCCATGTTGTACTGTAGGTCAGAACCACGGCTTGGGCGCTGCTGTCTGCGGCCGCCTCCAAAAATATCACCGAAGACGTCACCAAAGATATCACTAAAGTCCGCACCACCGAAGCCACCGCCTCCGCCCATTCCACCTTGCTCAAACGCAGCATGACCATACTGGTCATAAGCCGCACGTTTTTGCTCGTCAGAAAGAACTTCGTAAGCTTCTTTGATCTCTTTAAATTTATCTTCTGAACCTTTATCACCCTGATTACGGTCAGGGTGATGCTTCATCGCTAAGCGCTTATAAGCACGCTTAATATCTTTATCCGATGCATTTCTTTCGAGGCCTAATACCTCATAAAAATCTCTTTTTGCCATTTAATTTTACCCTTAACATGCGGAACGGGCGTAGAGTTGCCTCGACGCCCGTATCCGGTATCAGTAACCATTAACTATCATTTGCTATAGCTACTGCGCCCGCTAAGGGCATTATTTTTTGTCTTTGTCGTTAACTTCTTCGAATTCAGCATCAACAACATCATCATCTTTTTTCGCTTCTGCGCCAGCGCCAGCTGCACCGCCCGCTTGAGCTTGTTGCTGTGCGATTTCCAGAAGTTTTGCAGATGCCGTGACTAAAGCTTGGATTTTCGCTTCAATATCCGCTTTGTCTTCACCTTTTGCTGCTGCTTCTAATTCAGAAGTTGCTTTTTCGATACTCGCTTTATCTTCAGCTGGTAATTTATCACCGGCTTCTTCGATTTGTTTACGAGTACCGTGAACTAATTGGTCAGCTTGGTTACGAACCTGAACTAGCTCTTCAAATTTACGGTCAGCTTCAGCGTTTGCTTCTGCATCACGTACCATTTTTTCGATTTCCTCATCATTCAGACCTGAAGAAGCCTTAATGGTGATGTTTTGCTCACGTCCACTATTTTTATCTTTAGCAGAAACATGCAAGATACCATCCGCATCGATATCAAAAGTCACTTCGATTTGTGGCATACCACGTGGTGCAGGTTGAATACCATCTAAGTTAAACTGCCCCAGTGATTTGTTGTCACTTGCGCGTTTACGCTCACCTTGCAGAACATGGATAGTTACCGCTGCTTGGTTATCTTCAGCTGTTGAGAACACTTGACTATGTTTAGTTGGGATAGTGGTATTCTTCGCAATTAACGAAGTCATCACGCCACCCATGGTTTCGATACCTAAAGACAGAGGAGTTACGTCAAGTAACAGAACGTCTTTAACATCACCCGCTAAAACACCACCTTGAACTGCCGCACCCATTGCAACTGCTTCATCTGGGTTAACGTCTTTACGTGGTTCTTTACCAAAGAAATCAGCAACAACTTTTTGAACCATTGGCATACGTGTTTGACCACCAACTAAGATAACATCGTTGATTTCGCTCACGCTTAAGCCTGCGTCTTGCAGAGCAACTTTAACTGGCTCCATAGAACGCTTAACTAAATCTTCTACCAGTGACTCTAATTTCGCACGAGTCACTTTAATATTCATGTGTTTAGGACCTGTTGCATCTGCTGTAATATACGGCAGGTTAACATCTGTTTGTTGTGCAGAAGACAGCTCAATTTTCGCTTTTTCTGCAGCTTCTTTCAGACGTTGCATTGCTAACGGGTCGTTACGCAGGTCAACACCTTGTTCTTTCTTAAATTCTTCAACTAAGTAGTTGATTAAACGTGTATCAAAGTCTTCACCACCTAAGTGTGTGTCACCATTGGTAGCCAGAACTTCATACGTTTTTTCGCCATCAACTTCATCGATTTCGATGATTGATAAGTCGAATGTACCACCACCTAAGTCATAAACCGCGATAGTACGGTTACCAACTTCTCTGTCTAAGCCATATGCTAATGCAGCTGCTGTTGGTTCGTTAATGATACGTTTTACTTCTAAACCAGCAATACGGCCAGCATCTTTAGTCGCTTGACGCTGAGCATCGTTAAAGTAAGCAGGTACAGTAATAACTGCTTCTGTTACTGGCTCACCTAAATAGTCTTCTGCTGTTTTCTTCATTTTTTTCAGAACTTCAGCTGAAACTTGTGGTGGAGCCATTTTTTGGCCTTTCACATCTAACCAAGCATCGCCGTTATCAGCCGCAATGATTTTATATGGCATGATAGAAACGTCGCGCTGAACTTCTTCGTCTTGGAAACGACGACCAATCAAACGTTTAATTGCAAATAAAGTATTTTCTGGGTTAGTCACTGCCTGACGTTTCGCTGGCTGACCAACTAAAATTTCACCATCTTGAGTGTACGCAATGATGGAAGGAGTAGTTCTATCACCTTCGCTGTTCTCCAGAACACGAGCTGTAGTACCATCCATAATTGCAACGCATGAGTTAGTTGTACCCAAGTCGATACCAATAATTTTACCCATCTAAAACGCCTCCAAAGGAATTCTTTTCACTATGATTTCGATATCAATCTATATGAGGCTCAATATTTCATTTTCAAGGGAGTTTTCACTCTGAGCCTAAATTATTTTTCAATACGCAATAATTTGGATTGATATCAGTTGATGCTTTTAAGATGGGGTCACAAATTCATTCATCAAGGGGGAGAATCAAAAAAATTTGCATTTATTGCAAAAAAACCTGTCTTGTGATCATGGTTTAAACAATTAAAACTGCGTATGATGCGCCGCCGCTGTCACTTTGGCAAAACCTTTTTGTTTTTATCTATTTGAATTTTTTATATTTTACCAGAGGTTATATGCAGTCTAGCTCTCTTGCAAATCCAGGCCCACTTGGTTTACTAGGCTTTGGTATGACAACCATCCTGCTGAATATTCATAATGCAGGTTTTTTCCCTCTTTCATCCGTTATTTTAAGTATGGGCATTTTTTATGGTGGTATTGCTCAATTTATTGCAGGTCTGATTGAATACAAAAAAGGCAATACATTCGGTGCAACTGCATTTACCTCTTACGGTATGTTTTGGATTGCATTAGTGGGGTTATTATTTTTGCCTTCAATGGGATTAGCCGAAGCAACTTCACCTAAGTTTTTAGGTGTTTTCCTCGCTATTTGGGGAATTTTTACCTTTTTCATGTTTTTAGGAACCTTCAAAGCTAATTTTGTTTTGCAATTTGTCTTTGGTAGCTTAACTGTATTATTCGCTTTATTAGCGATTGGCAATATTACGGGAAATGCAGCATTACTAAAATTTGCTGGTTTTGAAGGAATTATCTGTGGCGCTAGCGCATTTTATTTAGCGGTCGCAGAAATATTAAATGAGCAATATGGCAAAACGGTATTACCGATTGGCCAACGTGGTTAAATTTAACTAACGTATGTGATTTTATGCATTAAATATTATTAATCAGGTGAGCTAAGTCTCACCTGATTACATCGCAAACTATTCAGGACGAATTGCGGATTTAGGCCTAAATGCCTTCACAACCGTAGGGTCTGTTTCTACATATGGGCCATCAAGCAATTGAATACAATAAGGAACACTGGCAAAAATACCAGAAACTACTACATTCCCTTCTTTGTCTTTTAAACCTTCCAGAGTTTCCGCGATCGCTTTAGGCTGCCCAGGTAAATTTAAAATCAGAGCCTGATTGCGTATGACCCCCACTTGGCGTGACAGTATCGCAGTAGGGACGAACTTTAGGCTAATTTGGCGCATTTGTTCGCCGAAGCCTGGCATTTCACGGTCTGCAATCGCAAGGGTTGCATCAGGTGTGACATCACGACGAGCAGGTCCTGTGCCACCTGTGGTTAGGACTAAATGGCAAGCAAATTCATCCACCAGCTCACATAATGTTTGCTCTATCATGATTTGCTCATCAGGGATCAGGCGAGTTTCGATACGAAAAGGGGTTGTCAACGTTTTCGCTAACCACTCTTCTAATGCGGGAATGCCTTTGTCTTCATAAATACCACTCGAAGCACGATCAGAAACAGAAACCAGACCTATGCGCAATTCATCCATACAAACCTCAAAGAAATTATTCAATCAAAAACTGTTCACTTAATAATAAACAGGGGCAATATCATACCATGATGAACGATTGCATAAAGCGCCCTTGATTTTATATCTTGAAATTGAGAACTAACTCAATGAAAAATAGGTATAAAAAAACCCAACCAACTGGCTGGGTTTGAAAGAAAAAACGAAACAAATTACAGTAAATCTGCAATCATTTTTTCCAGTTTTTCTTGGTCTACTGCAAACTTACGGATACCGTCAGACAGTTTATCAACCGCCATTGGGTCTTGGTTGTGCTGCCAATAGAACTCTGCTTCAGTCAACTTAGCGCCTGGCTCTTTAGTTTTACCTGTATCAGTCAGTTTACGTACTAATTCACCTTGTGATTCAGACAGCTCTTTTAATAAGCCTGGAGAGATAGTTAAACGGTCACAACCTGCTAGTTCAATGATTTCACCCACGTTACGGAAGCTTGCGCCCATAACCACAGTTTTATAACCGTGAGCTTTGTAGTAGTTGTAGATTTCAGTAACAGAAACCACACCTGGGTCTTCATGTGGTGCGAATTCTTTCTTATCTGTATTCGCTTTGTACCAGTCAAGAATACGGCCCACAAATGGAGAAATCAGGTATACACCCGCTTCCGCACAAGCACGAGCTTGAGCAAAAGAGAATAATAAAGTCAGGTTACAGTTAATGCCTTCTTTTTCCAGTTTCTCTGCAGCACGGATACCCTGCCAAGTTGAAGCCAGTTTGATCAGAATACGGTCATTGCTAATACCTGCATCGTTATACATTTTGATTAAGTGACGCGCTTTAGCAATACAAGCTTCTTCATCATAAGACAGGCGCGCATCAACTTCAGTAGAAATACGACCTGGAACTAATTTCAGAATTTCCAGACCGATATTAACAGCCAGCTTGTCACAAGCATCAACAATTTGTTGCTCGCGATTATTGCTTTGCTTACGAGCCCATTCTACCGCTTCATCAATTAATTTACGGTACTCAGGAATTTGTGCAGCATTTAAGATCAGCGAGGGATTTGTGGTCGCGTCTTGTGGTTTGTAAAGCTTCATCGCTTCGATGTCGCCAGTATCAGCAACAACAGTTGTCAGACTACGTAATGAGGTTAGTTTATCGGTCATTTCTTTAATCTCGTTGTTATACCCGTCATATTCCAAGTTGTAGCGGTGGTTAGCTACCTACAATTCTTGCGACTCTTGTGGTGTAGGCTAACAAACTGCAACTTGAATTACTTTGCGTATTATAAAGGAATTGTGGCTATCGCCGCACCGTCTACAGATAATATCATGCATCCATATTGCTGCAAGCAAGTAAATCTAGTCAAAAGCAACTATTTGATTGGCAATCGGTTTCGCTAGCCAATTAGAAACTGAATCCTTTTAGCTAGTTATATTGTGCTATCATTGTAATTAAAGAATAATATTGGTTTGGCTTATCGTATCAATTAGCCAATTAGGAAGAATTTTTGCTAAAGTAAGCAGTATCATTCTTTATAAAGGGTCAAGTCATGCTTATTACAATTTCACCTGCAAAAACATTAGACTACGAAAGCCCACTTGCGACACAGCAGTTTACTCAGCCTGAATTACTTACTGAGTCACAAAAATTAATTAATGTCTGTCGTAAATTAACCCCTGCAGATATTGCCAGTTTAATGAAAATTAGTGACAAGCTTGCGGGGCTCAATGCTGCCCGTTTTGCAGAATGGCATGCGGACTTTACCCCAGAAAATGCACGCCAAGCGATCCTTGCCTTCAAAGGGGATGTGTATACTGGTATGCAAGCAGAAACCTTTTCTCAAGACGATTTTGCGTTTGCTCAATCTCATTTACGCATATTATCAGGTCTTTACGGTATCTTAAGACCGCTAGATTTAATGCAACCTTACCGCTTAGAAATGGGAATTCGATTAAAAAACACCCGTGGAAAAGATTTATATGAGTTTTGGGGAGACATCATCACCAAGCAATTAAATCACGCATTAGCGGAGCAAAAAGATCAAATATTAGTCAACCTTGCCTCAGATGAATATTTTAAATCGGTGAATACAAAGAAATTGGACGGGCAAATTATCAAGCCTATTTTCCTTGATGAAAAAAATGGTAAATATAAAGTTATCAGTTTTTATGCAAAAAAAGCGCGGGGTTTAATGAGCCGCTTTATCATCCAAAATAAATTAACGAAAACAGACCAACTGGCTGATTTTAATTTAGAAGGCTATCAATTTGATGAAAGCCAATCTAAAGGTAACGAGCTGGTATTTACCCGCTCAGAGCAAGCCTAATATACAAAACGTGGGGATTGGTACGCAGCCGATACCCACGAATGCCAAAATACTTCACTCTTTTTTCGGGCTCTATCACAATTTACTCATAAACCTTCTAGTCAAGAACAAATTAGCATTGATTCCTCAGCCTACTTTTTAGCTTTATGACAGTATAAATTGAGTTTTACCCACTATTTTGGAGGTGAAGTATGCCTTATGTTGCATCATCAAAGCGCTATACTGAAATGGAATATCGTTTATGTGGCCGTAGCGGATTACGCTTACCACTGATTTCATTAGGGTTATGGCACAACTTTGGCGATAACAAACCCTTTGATAATTGCCAAGCCATGCTTCGCCATGCTTTTGACCTTGGGATCACCCATTTTGATCTTGCTAATAATTATGGGCCACCACCAGGCTCTGCCGAAAGTACATTTGGCAAAATTATGCAGCGGGATTTTCTGCCTTATCGCGATGAAATGGTTATTTCATCAAAAGCGGGTTTCACTATGTGGGATGGCCCTTATGGCGACTGGGGAAGTAAAAAATACTTAGTTGCAAGCCTAAACCAAAGTTTAAAGCGAATGGGATTAGATTATGTAGATATATTTTATCATCATCGACCTGATCCCAATACTCCATTAGAAGAAACCATGGGAGCGCTGGATCTCATAGTTCGCCAAGGAAAAGCCCTGTATGTGGGGATTTCTAATTACCCAACCAATTTAGCCAAAGAAGCCATTAATATTCTCAATGAATTAGGAACCCCTTGCCTGATTCACCAACCTAGATATTCCATGCTAGAACGTACTCCCGAAGAAGATTTACTCGATTTACTGGAAGAAGAAGGCGTTGGCTCTATCGCATACTCTCCATTGGCTGGTGGGATATTAACCGATCGCTACCTTAATGGCATCCCTGCTGATTCACGTGCTGCAGGTAATCCTTCTTTGCCCCCAGAAAGACTCACGTCAAACATTTTATCAAAGGTTAAACAACTGAATGAACTGGCAACAAAAAGAGGACAAAAGCTAAACCAAATGGCATTAGCATGGCTACTGAGACACGACAGGATCACTTCCGTTCTCATTGGCGCAAGCCGTATCAGCCAAATTGATGATGCAATGGGGATACTAAAAAATCGTAATTTTACGCAAGAAGAACTCAAAGCCATCGAATTAATATTAGAAGGCGAATAAAACACACAAGTTGCAGGATATCCTGCAACTTAATAAATTTTATCTCAATTAACGATATTCCCCATTTGCTTTAAACTGCACCACAGAATAAGGCTGAGTACGGCCATCTGGCTGCTCCATCCCTAGGCTACCAATTGGCATACCCGGAACAGAAATCCCTACCACATCCGCTGGTAAGGCATCAATCGCATCAAGACTGCTGACAGGAACATGGCCAACAATCACTTTACCTTTGTATTTAGCGATATGACAGCTGCGTAAGTTATAAGGCACATTCAGCTCATCATTCAGTTTGTTCAACTCATCATAACTGATTTCATTGACCACAACGTCATACCCTGCTTTTTTAACTCCTTCTCCCCATAATTGGCAGCAACCACAGTTTGCATCTTTATACAATTGCACGCTCTGGTTTTGAGAAAATGCAGAAAATGACAGTAAAAACATTCCACCTAAAATTATCTTCTTCATTGCTATTTACCTTATCAATAATAATGACTAGTACTTAAAAAGTGTCTATTTTTTATGGCGTAACTGACAGATTAATTTATAAGCCGCAGGAATGATAAATAGGGATAATAACGGTGCAGTTATCATTCCACCAATCATCGGTGCAGCAATACGGCTCATCACTTCTGAACCGACTCCTGTTCCAAGTAATATTGGCAATAAACCGGCTAAAATTACGGCAACTGTCATGGCTTTAGGGCGAACACGTAAAACTGCGCCTTCATATAATGCACGGTCTAAATCTTGGTTTGATAGCTTGCTTATTCCTTGCTGTTTTTCTTTATCTTCGATTGCATGGCGTAAATAAATCAACATAACTACGCCAAATTCAGCCGCGACACCTGCCAATGCAATAAATCCAGTTCCTGTTGCAACTGACAAATTAAAGTTCATCCAATAAAGGAACCAAATCGCGCCCACTAAAGCAAAAGGTAAACTTAATAAAATCAGTAAAGCTTCACTAAATCGTCTAAAGGCTAAATAAAGCAGTACAAAAATAATCATGATGGTCGCGGGAACCATTAACATTAATTTTTGGTTAGCCCTTTCGAGTAATTCAAATTGCCCCGTAAAGGAATAGCTAAGACCCGGCCTCATTTGAATATTATCTTTTATTGCTGTATCAATATCTTTAATAACAGAAACCATATCACGATCACGTGCATCAATATAAATCCAACTAGTCGGTCTGGCGTTCTCTGTTTTCAACATGGGAGCGCCCATATTCACGGAGACATCTGCAACATCACTAAGTACTATTTGCTGTTTGTTTGGCGTTAAAATTGGTAATAACTTCATCGCAGATACACTATTTCGGTAATCTTGAGGATATCTTATGCTAATTGGGTAACGCTCAATCCCTTCAACTGTTTCCCCAATCATTTCCCCACCAGTGGCCATTGAAATATACACTTGTACGTCGCTGACACTCATACCAAAACGAGCCGCTTTTTCTCTATCAATTTTGACATCAATATAGCGTCCGCCTACCAACCTCTCAGCCAAAACTGAAACCACCCCCGGTACCGATTTTGTGACTTTTTCAATTTCTTGGGCTAATGCATCGATTTCTTCAAGATCCCTGCCTGATACTTTAATACCTATAGGGCTTTTGACTCCCGTAGATAACATATCAATACGGTTACGAATAGGTGGAACCCATAAGTTTGCAACCCCAGGTAAACGTACAGTTTCATCGAGCTCATCAATAATTTTTTCGAGTGTCATTCCTTCTCGCCACTGTGCTTGCGGCTTCAAACGTATCGTTGTTTCAATCATTTCCATCGGGGCTGAATCCGTTGCTGTTTCAGCTTTACCAACTTTTCCAAATACCGTATCCACCTCTGGAATAGTTTTGATTAACTTATCCGTATTTTGTAGTAAAAATGCCGCTTGTGCAGGCGAAACACCCGGTAATGTTGAAGGCATATAAAGTAAGTCACCTTCATTAATTGCAGGAAGAAATTCACCACCTAAATGTTTTAATGGCCATATCACCGTAAATAAAGATAAGAAACCAATTAATAAGGTGGTTTTCGGCCACGCTAATACCTTAATTAAAATAGGGCTATAGAGTGAGATCAACCAACGATTCAGTGGGTTTTTATTTTCATTTGGAATATTACCGCGGATCCAATATCCCATTAGAATTGGAATAACAATCAGCGCTAAAGCCGCAGCACCCGCCATGGCATAGGTTTTTGTGAATGCAAGTGGACCAAATAAACGGCCTTCTTGCCCTTCCAACGTAAAGATAGGAATAAAAGACAATGTGATAATTAATAAACTGATAAATAATGCAGGCCCAACTTCAACAGCGGAATCCGTAATAACTTTCCAACGCTGGGCATTATCAATGACTTTATCTTCATTTTCATGTTGCCATTTTTCTAATTTTTTATGTGCATTTTCGATCATAACAATGGCGGCATCCACCATGGCTCCGATCGCAATTGCAATGCCCCCTAACGACATAATATTTGCATTTATTCCTTGGTAGCGCATGACGATAAAGGCAATAAATAATCCAAGGGGCAAAGAAATAATTGCCACGAGAGCAGAACGGAAATGCCATAAAAAAATGGCACACACTAATGCGACAACAATAAATTCTTCTAGTAACTTATAACTTAAATTATCAATCGCGTTATCAATAAGAATGCTTCTATCATAAGTCGTGATAATTTCGATGCCTTCCGGCAAGCTAGCACTTAAATCTTCAAGTTTCTGTTTTACATCCTGAATCACATTACGTGCATTTTCACCAGAGCGAAGCAGAATAATTCCCCCAACGACCTCACCTTCTCCATTTAGCTCAGCAACCCCACGACGCATTTCGGGGCCTTCCTGTATTCGAGCAACATCTTGTAGGTAAATAGGTACACCATTTTCTGGCGTTTTTAGGTAGATTTTATTGAAGTCATCAATAGATTGAAGATAACCACTTGCTCTAACCATATATTCAGCTTCAGCAATTTCAATCGATGAACCACCGGCTTCTTGGTTAGCCATTTCAACGGCCTGTTTTATTTCAGGTAATGTCACTGAAAATTGGCTGAGCTTGAGTGGGTCAACTAAGATTTGGTAAGATTTAACCACACCGCCAACGGTTGCCACTTCTGAAACATTAGGCAAAGCCTTCAATTCATATTTCAAAAACCAATCTTGTAATGAACGTAGTTCTGCTAGATTATGTTTTCCAGTTTTATCCACTAAAGCATATTCAAAAATCCAACCAACACCTGTCGCATCAGGGCCAATGGAGGCTACTGCACCTTTGGGTAATTGGTTTTGGACTTGATTTAAATATTCTAAAACTCGTGAACGAGCCCAGTATAAATCTGTATTATCTTCAAAAATAACATAAACATATGAGTCACCAAATGCAGAAAACCCCCGTACCGTTTTTGCTCCTGGCACAGATAGCATCGTCGTCGTTATCGGGTAGGTAACTTGGTTTTCGACCAGTTGCGGAGCTTGCCCTGGATAAGTGGTTTTGATGATCACTTGTACATCAGATAAGTCAGGTAATGCATCAACTGGTGTACTGCGAATGCTCCAAATACCCGCAATGACTAAAAACACGACTCCCATTAACACTAGAAATCGGTTAGCAACCGAGCGTCTTATAATCCATTCCAACATACTCTACTCCTGAGATTTATGTGATGAATGATTAGATGACGCTGATACTTCAGGAAGCGCTTCCATCTTGGCTAATGCACCAGCAATATTCGCTTCAGAATCAATCAAAAAAATACCCTGAGTCACTATATGCTCACCCACTTGTAAGCCTTCAGATATTGCTGTCATTTGTTGAGATTCACTCAGCACTCGTACTCTTTTGGGAATAAATTCACCATTCTCACCAACAGCAATAACATGCTGTTCTTTCCCTGAGTCCACAATGGCTTGTGAAGGGATCAATAAACTTTCATTACCTTCTGCAACTAAATTTAAATATGCTGTCATACCTGGTTTTAATAAATGGTTAGGATCAGCAATTTCTGTACGAATATTAATTGTACGACTTGCTTGATCTGCACTGGGTAATATCAACCAGTTTTTTACAGTAAATAACTGCGAAGGATAGGCAGAAATAGAAACTGTAAATTGTGTTTGTTGATTAAGTAATTCAGCAACTGACTGAGGAACAGATGCATTAATCCATAATGGATCTGTTCCTTGTATTTGTGCGATAACGACTTCTTTGGATACATTCATCCCTAAACGTAGATTAAGTGCAGTAATTACCCCGGAAATAGGAGCTTGAATAGTAAAACGTGTTTGCACTTTTCCTGTTTTAATAAACTGAGAAAGCGCGCCTTCTGGCATGCCATTTAAACGTAAACGCTCAATGACACTATTAAGATCTTGTTGGCTCGCATTCATTTGCTTAAGCGCAAGATATTCGCTTTGTGCTTCAACCCATGCAGGGATCGTTAGCTCAGCAATAGGAACACCTTTTTGGATCCTCTCACCTACTGTGAATGGATAAACTTTTTCAACAAAACCATTTTCGCGTGCTTGTACAATAGCAAATTGATGGTCATTAAACGCAATTTCGGCTGGAAATGTTAAGTCATAGTTTAATTTCCCCCACTTCACATCCACCGTTTTAAGCCCTAAATTTTGTGTCTGTGTTGGGTTAATTGTTACCCCTTTGCTATTCGCTGAAGCCAAGTTTTCATCCGCATATTTAGGAACAAGATCCATGTCCATAAAAGGGGATTTCCCTGGTTGATCAAACTTGGTATTGGGATACATGGGATCATACCAATACAATACGGTGCGTTCTTGTTTTTCAACTGATTGGCTATTATTTTCTACAACGAAAAAATAACGGTAAAATAAAATTGAAATAACGCTCGATAAAATAATTACCAATAGCAATTTGGTCAGGTTAACTAATGACATAACATCTCTCTACCTATTTAGTTTATTTTTTCGACGGATTTCAACATTGAAAGATTACCTTGTTGTACAAATGAAAATTTCAATTCATCATTTTCTTGTAAACCGTTGATCATATTTTCATCTTCATATGTAAAACGCATCGTCATTGGTGGCCAACCAATGCTTTCTATTTCTTTATGATTTATCGTTAATTTTTTATTATCTTTGTCAATCGAGATTAGCTTTCCTTCAGTGTTAATTGTTGGTTCCGCCACTTTTTCTGGATAAATAGAGTGATTATGTTCAGCAGCATTTGCATAGCTGGTTGCTGTTAACATCGCTATTGAAATTGCAAAAAATACCGTATTTAGTTTTTTCATTTTTACCCTCATGATTTGATTAATCCGCCACCTAATGCAGAGAATAAATTTATTTCATTCTTCTGCTGTTCTATTTTCAACATCAATAAGTTTTGCTGTTCTGTAAATAAGCTACGCTGTGCTTCGAGAACGTCGAGATAACTCAAACCACCATATCGATAACTTGCTTGTTTCTGTGTTAAGACGTTTTGCAGCGTGTTGACATATTGCTCTTGGGAGATAAGTTGTTTTTCTAAACTCGATTTGATCACTAAGGCATCTTTCACTTCTCGAAATGCTACTTGAATACTTTTTTCGTAATTAGCAATCGCTTTATTTTTTCTAATATTTGCTAACTCTAAGTTTCGGCTATTCGTCCCCCCAGTAAAAATAGGTAGCGTAATTTTAGGAATAAAATTCCAAATACCATTTGAAGAGTCAAATAACCTTGTTAAAGAATCATTACTGTTTTCAATTCCTGTATTAAAGGAAATAGAAGGAAAGAAAGCGGCTCTTGCTACACCTATATTGGCATTCTCAGAAATAATATTTTGCTCCGCAGCCATAATATCTGGCCGCTTTAGCAATATTTCAGAAGGAATATCTGGAGGTGTCGTAATTAAAGGATAGTTTGGCTCGTAGCGTCCTAGATCTAAGTTTATTTTTGTTGCATAGTCATTTGTCAAAAAATTCAGTAAATTTTCATTTTTTGCAATTTCACTTTCAATTTTTTCGATATTAATAGAAATAGACTGTACTTGCCCTTTAGCTTGTTCTAGGTCTGATAGTGCGGCTTTTCCTGCCGCCACTTTTTGCATTACAATCGATTGACTATTGAGATAACTTTGTTTCGTCTCTTGTGCAATTAATAATAGCTTTTGGTTATACACCACATCTAAGTACGCTTCTGCTACCGTTTTAATCGTGATAATTTGTGTCGCACGGCTCATCTCTTGAGAAGCAATAAACTTTGCTTTGTCTGCATCAGATAAATTTTTGATACGCCCAAAAAAATCCAGCTCATAGCTGATATCAATGCCTACGCTGTATTTCTTATTAAGGGATGACCCGGTCTCTAACGACTGACTATAATCACCACTCATCGATGAATTAACTTGAGGATATTTTTCTGCCCCCGCGAGCCCAAAACGTACACGAGCTTCCTCTACATCTAACGCAGCAAGGTATAAATCGCTGTTTTTCTCTAGTGCAATTTCTATCACGTTTTTCATTTGAGGGTCTTGAATAAACTGTTCCCAACTAGGGATCAATAATTCAGTTTGAGCCTGCTTTGCTGCATCAGAAAAATGACTATTGAATTGATGAGGTAAATTAAGGTTAGGGCGTTGATATTCAGGAGCGAGCGAAACACAGCCCGTCAAAGTTAAGGCATAAGCTATTATTAATATTTTTGGGGAATACATGGTATAGCCATGCCTCTAGTAATTAAAATTGGAGCTATAGTAAAAAAGACCTCCTGTTAGATTGATGACATGAAAATGACAAATTTGTCATTTTACATTTCGTTGCTGTAGTGCTTAGAATGGCTGCATTATTTACCCAGCTGATAGGTCTGAGATGAAATTACTTATTGTTGAAGATGAACATAAAACGAGAGAATACTTGTCTAAAGGCTTAAGTGAGTCCGGGTTTATTGTTGATGCAATCGAAAATGGTATTACAGGCCTGCATATGGCCACAACTGAAGACTATGATTTAATTATTCTTGATGTGATGTTACCTGATATTAACGGCTGGGAAATTGCAAAGAGCTTACGCAATTCAGGAAAAAATACACCAATACTGATGCTCACTGCATTAGGTAATGTTGAGCATCGAGTCAAAGGACTAGAGTTAGGTGCTGATGATTATCTCGTTAAACCATTTGATTTTTCGGAGTTACTCGCTCGAGTAAGAACTTTATTACGCAGAGGCAACAGCAGCATCCAAAAAACACAGTTTACCATTGCTAACTTGCATGTTGACCTGATTAAGCGACGCGTTACCCGTGAAAATGATAAAATTATACTCACCAGTAAAGAGTTTTCTTTATTGGAATTTTTTATTCTTCACCAAGGTGAAGTACTTTCTCGTTCTCTTATCGCTTCAAAAGTGTGGGATATGAATTTTGATAGTGATACCAATGTGATTGATGTAGCAGTGAAAAGATTAAGAGCTAAGATAGATCAAGGCTATGAGCCTAAATTGATCCATACCATTAGGGGAATGGGCTATTTACTTGAGATCCCTGAAAATGATTAAATTTTTTCGATCTCCTGTCTCAATTTCAATTCGTCTTATTGTTTTGATCAGTATTACTCTCTCCCTCGCCTTGTTACTATTTAGCTCGATCATGATCAATTCGGTTATGTTGCATTTTAAACAGCAAGATGAATACACACTTAACCAGTTGAACCTAACGATCCGTAGCTTGTTAAATAACAATACAGACTCACAAAGTGAACAATATGCACGTATTAAAACCATTATTAATGAGCACCAAGACATTACTATTTATCTCATTGATAAAAAAGGAAATGAATTAATATCCCCCAATGCAACAGATAAGCTCACTACGTACTTAAAAAATTATGATCCTCATAAAAATAACCAAGAAGAGCTTAAAAATTATCGCCTATCTGAAATTATTATTCAGGTAGATTCCCCTTCAGAGTCTAAACAATATCGGTTGGTTACTGCATTATCATTAAATTTTCATCATGATTATCTGAGTTCATTAATAAATAATTTAATTGTCAGCGCTATTATATTGTGCTTATTTACTATTCTTGTCGTTTATTTCCTTGTAATTAAAGGATTAAAACCCCTTAAAGATGTGAGCGATGAAATCAAAAATGTCACTTCCGAAAACTTAAGTGTGCGTTTAGACCCTGATTCTGTACCTAATGAATTAAAACAATTAACAAAATCATTTAATCAGATGTTAGTCAAAATTGAAGATGTTTTCGTAAGACAAACGAATTTCTCAGCAGATATAGCTCATGAAATGCGTACACCTATCACTAATTTAATGACTGAAACCCAAATATCTTTGAGTAAAAATCGCAGTAAAGAAGAACTCGTTGAAGTGTTATATTCTAATTTAGAAGAATATAACCGTCTATCACGAATGATCTCTGATATGCTTTTTCTTGCTCAAGCAGATGATAATAGGCTTATCCCTGAAAAAAAAGTTATTAATATTAAAACTGAAATAGAGCTCATATTTGATTATTTTGAATATCTCGCGGAAGAGAATGAAATAAAGCTTAAACTGATTGGTGATACAGACCCTATTATGGCCGATAAAGATATGTTAAGAAGAGCAATTACTAACTTAATATCAAATGCTATCCGCTATACCCCAAAGGGGGATTCTGTCAGTATTAATATTTCGAATGTAAAAAATGGTATTGAATTAATTATCAGCAATCCCGGCATGAAAATACCAGAAGAACATTTAGCAAAACTCTTTGACAGATTTTATCGAGTAGATAAATCAAGACAAAGAAAAAATGAAGGGAGCGGAATTGGGTTGGCTATCGTCAAATCAATCATATTAGCGCATAAGGGAAGAATCACTGTAACATCAGATGATTTTTCAACACGTTTTACTGTATTTTTACCTAAGGAACCAAATTAAATATCTACCATAAATGGCAATTTTGTCATCTTGTTGTCAGTATTCAGACAGAAATAAAGCCTTATTATAGTTACAAGATAAATTATCTAACTTAATAAGGATTTGTAATGAAAAAAATTATTTTTGCTTTAACACTTGTGACTGTAACAACACATATAGCAACCGCTCAAACAGAAAAAGAAATACATTATAATGCAGCGAATGCATTAAATTTCACTGAGAACAATACATCGTATTCTAATCAAAAATCGATTAATGATCACTTGAGTAAGGCGGGTATTTCAGTCAACGATAATATCAACTCAACCCAATCATTTCTTCAATTAGATAGACATACTCAAGCTGCTACCGCATTGAATTTTACTCAAAATAGTACCTCCCCAGCAATGCAGAATATGATCAGTAGCCACCAAAGCCAATCACCTAACTATAAAAAATCGATGGTAAAAGTTGCAAAACCATTTTCCGATATGAATGAAAATGAAAAAGCCGTCACCATGTTAAACTTTCATAAAAATAGTTCATCTGCTTCTATACAAAGTAAAATAATAGGATATTCAAAAAATAATTAATTAGAACTTTAAAACCATATTATTAAATAAATATTAATATGGTTTTAAATTAAAAAAATAAAATTTAGTTATAGACACAACAAATAGATTTTATTTGACCAATTTCATTTTTTATTACTAAATTGATTGAATATTTATTGAACATCAAGAAAAATAAGTTATTATTTCTAGGCAGTTCATTTCAATACTAACTTTAAAAGGTGATTATATGTTTAAAAAATCAATCATATTTGCATTTTTATTATTTCCAACTCTCTCTTTCGCTACTCCTATTCTTCCTTTCCCACCAGAACCACCTATCCTAGATATAGACGTAAACGTAGCCTATAACGGAGATGATGATGATGTTTGGTTTAACGTAAAAGGAGATGATGATGATGTTTGGCTGAACATCAAATAAAATTCAGAAGACATCAAACAAAGCTTAAGGTAATTCCCTTCATAATATATAGCCTTATATCCTTTTAATATACTACATTAGGAAACATAGGCCTATATGCTGTTAAAATCAATGGTAAAGTGGAATTGTATTTTAATATATTCCACTTTACTATCCTACCCCATAAAACCCTAATCTTATGATAATTAATTTTAAAACAAAACATTACCTGGCAAATTATTAATTAATTATCTCAAATGATTCATTATTAATAAATCATTTAAAATACGCACAAAAAAAAATAAATAATGTTATTTTATATTAACAGTGAACCAAATTTAATTTCACTCTTAGATGAAAATATTAATTACTTATTCAAAATCATGAATTACAATTTCCTTGCAGTTCACTTCAATTTAAACTTTTAATCGAGGATTTTATATGTATAAAGCATCTATTGTCATAGTATCTTTATTATTCCCAATTCTAGCATCTGCAACTTCTTTCCAAGAAAAATATTCTGACAATACTTCGACTTATTCTACTACTTATGAACAAAACCATGGAGGAAATGGAGGGAATGGCGGTCACGGTGGTAATGGAGGAAATGGTGGTAATGGAGGGAATGGCGGCCATGGTGGTAACGGCGGTAATGGCGGCAACGGTAGATAATATATCTCGTCACTAAATATTTCCCTCCTCACTCGATGAGGGGGGAACGGAGGAATTTATCATGTATAAAAATTACATTTCACTTGGCGTCTTATTAATTAGTTCTATTTCATTTTCAGCATACTCTCACTCCTTATTTAATACTCCATCTAACTGTTTATTAAAAAATGAACTCAATATTAATGAAATTAATAATAAAGTATGTTCCATACTCCATGGCCAATATTACTATTCTAAAATTTTTAGCTTTGTAAGTTATGGACAAAACGGAAATTCGGGTCACGCTGGAAATGATAGTCAAGGTGGCCATGGTGGTAACGGTGGTCATGGTGGTCATGGTGGACACGGTGGTGATGGCCAAAATGGAGGGAATGGCGGAACAGGATCAAATAACGGTAATGGTAGCAATGGCGGAAACGCAGAAAAAGGCAGTAATGGCAATGGAGGAAATGGCGGTAATGGCAGTGTAACTGGAGGTGATGGCGGAAATGGCGGTGATGGAGATGGTGGTGGTAGTGGTGGGAACGGCGGGAATGGAACTGTAAATGGCAATGGGGGAAATGGGGGACATGGTGGAACTAATGGCGGTAACGGAGGTAATGGGGGCAACGGCTCTGGTAGTGGTAATGGTGGCAATGGGGGCAATGGTAGCCAAGGAGGAAAAGGAGGACGCGGTGGACCTGATGGCGGTAGAGATGGGCACGATGGTATTAGCATTAGCTCAATGTGACAAATAAATCCGTTAGAAGTGAATAAGTGATGTGGCAATATGAAACCATATAATTATCTTTATAAAAGATGGTATTACCAATAAAAACGGAAGCTTTCGCTTCCGTTTTTCGTACATTTGCAATTTTTATTGCTTAGGTGCTAATTTCATTAAAAATGCGCGTAATTGTGCAAAGTCAGATGGTAAAAAGTGTGAGAGGAGTGGTAGTTCCGCACGCTCTGCTAACTCTTTCGGTAAAGGTATTGCCTTATTAAGAATTTCTTCAACACTTTCTTTAAACTTAGCTGGGTGTGCCGTGCCTAAAAACAGCCCGTATTCACCTTCTTGCAACTGGTCACGAAGCACACGATAAGCAACCGCAGCATGTGGCTCAGATAAATACCCTTTTTTATCTAATTCACGTACTGTCTCTTTAGTCACGTCGTCACTCACCGCTCCATGGCCTAATTCATCAAGGGACCAACCTTTACGGCGGAATAACTCTTCAATACGAGGCCAGTTGTTTGGCTGGCTAACATCCATGGCGTTCGATAATGTTGCCACAGTTTGCTTTGGTTTCCATTGCCCATCAACAAGGTAACGCGGCACAGTGTCATTTACGTTAGTTGCTGCAATAAAGCGTTTAACCGGTAGGCCCATTGATTTAGCTAATAAACCTGCCGTAAGGTCACCAAAATTACCACTCGGAACCGAGATCACTAATTGATCACGTTTTTCTGCTGGGATCTGCGCGACGGCTTCGAAGTAATAACAAATTTGAGCTAACAAACGACTGATATTGATCGAGTTCGCCGAGTTTAAATACAACGCCTTTTTCAGCTCTTCATCATCAAATGATTGTTTTACTAATGCCTGGCATGCATCGAAGTCATCTTTAATCGCAACCGTATGAATATTTTCACCCAGCGTGCAGAAGAGTTTCTCTTGCAGCGGGCTAATTTTTCCTTCTGGATAGAGAATAACAACTTGCACGTTCTTAAGACGATAGAATGCGTGTGCAACCGCGGCTCCTGTATCCCCAGAAGTGGCAGTCAAAATGGTCACCGGCTGCTCACCAGCTACTTGGCCCAATGCCTGAGCCATAAATCTGCCACCGAAGTCTTTAAATGCGAGTGTTGGCCCATGATATAACTCCAACGTTGCTACATCATCTTCAACCTTAGAAACTGGCGCAGGAAAAGCAAACGCGGTTTTAACACGTGCAGCTAATTCTTCTTGTGGAATTTCATCACCAATAAAGGCACTTAAAATTCGGCTGCTACGTGTGACGAAATCTAATTTTAATAATTCGTCGATTTCAGCCGCTGTAAACTCAGGTAAGTCTTGAGGAAAAAATAAACCTTGCTGCTTACCTAACCCCTGCTTAACCGCTTGTGCAAAACTTACTTGTTCATTGTTATCTTTTAAATTATACAGTTTCATTATTTACCCTATTGTCCTTGCCCCGGCCAGATCCAAACGGCAGATATGCACAAAGCCTTCATCATTCTGAATATAATGTTGTTGCAAGTAGCTCGCCATTTTTTCAGCGATATGTTTCTCATCGCAAATAGCAAACAATGTTGGCCCTGAGCCAGAGATACCACAAGCCAATGCACCGATTTCTTTTGCATTTTGACGTGCTGCCGCAAAACCGGGTAATAATTGTGTACGATAAGGTTCTGCGACAACATCTTGGATCATCGTTGCGGCAAGTAACGGCTGGTTTGTATGGCATGCATGAATAAACCCTGATAAGTATCGGCCATGGTTTACTATATCGTGGCGTGGATAGCTATCAGGCAGGATCGCACGCGCTTCTGCTGTCGATACCTTAATTCCAGGGTAAGCCATAACCCAATACCAATTTTCAAATGCAGGTACAGGCTGAGAAATAATGCCATTTTGTTCGATAATCAGCTGCAAACCACCTAAAAAACACGGTGCGACGTTATCATAGTGCACACTTCCTGAAATACGCCCTTCGAGCTCCCCCATCATGCCAAGCAGTTGAGTATCATCGAATGGTTTCTCTGCAAATTCGTTAAGCGCCATCAGTGCAGCGACAACAGAACAGGCGCTAGAACCGAGCCCTGAACCAATTGGCATATTTTTTTCAAGCGTCATCGCGACATTTAATGGCCTACCAAGGCGCTCACAAAACAACTGCCAGCACTGGTAAACAATATTGTGTTCATTTTTTTTCGGCAGCTTAGCAACGAATTTTCCTTGATTCGTCAGGGAAAAAGTATCCGCAGCTTCAATTGTTACACAATCACCTAATAGTGAACCGTCAGCAGGCGAAACAGCTGCCCCAAGGACATCAAACCCGACGCTCACATTACCAATTGAAGCCGGTGCATAAACTTTAATCACTTATTAAACTCCCAATTTCCATGAAAGGGTACGCAGCATATCCGCAAATACACCAGCAGCAGTAACATCATTACCTGCGCCATAACCTCTTAATACTAAAGGAATTGGTTGGTAATAGCGTGTATAGAAAGCCAGTGCATTTTCACCATTTTTAACCTTGAAGAGTGGGTCATTACCATCAACAGCGACGATTTTCACTTGGCAGCGCCCTTCTTCAATCAGCCCAACATAGCGTAACACTTTTTCTTCCGCTTCTGCGGCTTTTATACGCTGTGTAAATTGCTCGTCCAGTTGTGGCAAACGTGCCATAAACTCAGAAACAGGGCCACTGCTATCAAAGTCCGAAGGTAAAACAGGTTCAATTTCAATATCTTGCAATTCTAAATGATAACCCGCTTCACGCGCTAAAATTAATAATTTACGCGCAACATCCATACCTGATAAATCATCACGAGGATCTGGTTCTGTGAAACCTTTTTCTTTCGCAAGTGTTGTGGCTTCTGATAAAGACATACCTTCGTCTAATTTACCAAAAATGAATGATAAAGAGCCTGATAAAATTCCGCTAAAGTGAACCAGTTCATCCCCTGCATTCAGTAAGTTTTGTAGGTTTTCAATAACTGGCAACCCTGCACCTACGTTAGTGTCATAGAGGAATTTACGTTTCGAGGTTTCACTTGCCGCACGTAATTGATGGTAGTAATCCATCGATAATGTATTGGCTTTTTTATTCGGTGTAACCACATTAAAGCCGTCTTTCAAGAAATTGACATACTGCTCTGCGATTTCCTGATTTGATGTGCAATCAATAATGACAGGGTTCAAGAAATGGTATTCACGTTCTAAGCGAATTAAACGGCTTAAACTAAATGGCTCTTTCGCTTCCGCTAGCTCCGCTTTCCAGTTATCTAAATCAATCCCTTGCATATCCGTTAACATTGCGCGTGAATTTGCAATACCACATACACGCAGATCAATATGCTTTTGTTTTAACCATTGTTGCTGGCGGTGAATTTGTTCAATTAATGCATTACCAACACCACCCACACCGATGATAAAGGCTTCGATAACTTGCTCTGCATTAAATAGCATTTGGTGACATAAGCGTACCGCTGTTGTGGCAGACTCATTGGCAATAACGGCAGAAATAGAACGTTCAGAAGACCCCTGTGCGATAGCGACAATGTTGATGTTACCGCGAGTTAAAGCCGAGAAGAAACGCGCCGAAATGCCCTTCAAAGTGCGCATTCCATCCCCCACAACTGAAATAATCGCTAACTGCTCCATCACATCCAGTGGATCAAGTACGCCATCTTTCAGCTCTAAGTAAAATTCTTCTTCCAGTGCAGCGCGAGCTCTCACTAACTCATTTTGCGGAACACAAAAACTAATACTGTATTCCGATGAAGACTGTGTGATCAGAACGACAGAGATCCCTTTGCGAGACATGACGGAGAAAATGCGAGCAGCCATCCCCACCATCCCCTTCATTCCGGGGCCGGATACGTTGATCATCGCCATGTTATTCAGATTGGTGATCCCTTTCACTGGCGTGCTTTCATCGGTTTGGCCATCACCAATTAAAGTACCTGGAGCGCTTAAATTAGTGGTGTTTTTTATCAGGCAAGGGATTTGGAATTGAGCAATTGGGGCGATGGTACGAGGGTGAAGAACTTTGGCTCCGAAGTAGGATAACTCCATGGCCTCTTGGTATGACATGCCTTTTAACAAACGCGCATCAGGCACCAAACGCGGGTCACAAGTATAGACCCCATCAACATCAGTCCAAATTTCACAACAATCAGCACGTAAGCAGGCCGCTAAAACCGCAGCAGAATAATCAGACCCATTACGGCCTAATACTACTAATTCACCTTTTTCATTACCCGCTGTGAAACCTGCCATTAAGACAAAATGATCTTTCGGTATATTTAAATCGGCAATACGTTTAGTTGACTCATTTATATCAACCGTAGATTCAAGATAATGACCTTTCGCAAGTAAACTCTCAACTGGGTTAATAACCGTCACATTATGACCGCGTGCTTTTAGCACTGATTCCATAATGGCGATAGAGAGCTTTTCACCACGGCAGATAATTGATGCGTTAATGCTGTCCGGACATTGCCCGAGAAGAGTAATACCATGCAGTACTTGTTTGATTTGTGCGAATTCTTGTTCTGTCAGTTTTTTTAACCGATCATATTCAAAACCAGGTTGTTTTTCTTTTAATCCTTTTAAAAGGTTAGCAAAAATCATTTCAGCATCATTAACATGCGTGATGACATCTTGTCCTGCAACCGTTTTTTCAATCATAGCAACCAGATGGTTTGTGATTTTTGCTGGTGCAGATAGCACCAAAGCCACTTGTCCATCTGCTAGTTTACTTTCAGCGATGTCAGCAACATTCAGTACTCGTTCGTCATTTGCAACCGAAGTACCGCCAAATTTAAGCACACGCATGGTATTCCTCTCCTGAATTAACACCAAAAAAAAGCCCGCATCGGTTAAGTATGCGGGCTTTTTCATTTTTATTTTTTGGATGCGTCAGCCCGCCCCGTTTCCTGTGGTTACGGTGGTGGTGGTAATAATAATAGTCAGGCTGATATTACGCATAGATTCTGTCTGTCTCTTAGATTCTTTAAGTTTCTCTCTATACGGTTAAAGCAATTGGTATATTTTGTCAAATTTATTTGCAAAACATCCCTTTTTTCTCCCTTTTTTTATTCGATAAATTATCTGCCAGCACGAAAAACTCATTCACAAAAAGACACTCATTACATCAAATGCAGTGTTAAAAACCAAGATAACAAAGATTTAAAGATTAATAATTTTTTACTCAATGAAAAACCAAAATGACTATTAAATAGGCAATAGAGATAGCCTTCAGTAATTTCCTGTGAAGAGAATCAAGATGAGAAGATGAGCAACAACGACCAGCTTAATTGATGCATTTAGCAGCTATATTTCTTATCATTTACCCCCATGTTCATCAATATATGAGCGCCAATATCAACAGATTACACAGGTGCGTATTAATACTTAGTCTCATGACTTTTTCATTCGTTTAAATTACAAACAGATGCTATGGAATTGTTAAAAAAGAGTCACATCAAAACAAAATAAGTATTTTTCCTAATTAAATGAAACAAAAAATTACAGACTAAATATTTACATCCCATTATCTCTAACAAGATAAATTTTTCACCTTTTTTTGTAGCAAAATAACATTTCAAAATTGGAGGTAGGTCACAAATTAAACATTATTTATGATGGTATATTTAACCCATTGAAGACTATATTCATTAATACCCAGCCGAAGCCCCCTTGGGCATCAACTATTCCCCTTTTTTAGACGCTATCTGATTCCTAAACACTGCATTAATTTATATAATTATCTACCTAACAATTTTTGTTAACGTGCTACAATTGATTTTGATATGTATCAACAAAAGTTAGTTTTTTAGGTGGTAAATGCAGTATTAGCTGTTATATTGCTGTTAACAGTACAATATTGGGAAAGTGCTTATATTTTGGCTTGTTGTTAAAGTCTTTTGCCCAAGATGGCAACATAATGGCACTATTGAATTTCAAAACAAATTTATACTCATAAACGTGTTTTTCCAGAGAAAAATATCAATAACCACCTAACTGGAAACGGCTTGTGAGTTCAGTATTTTTATTTTAATACTTTAGGTAGCAACTATGCAGACCCCACACATTTTGATTGTTGAAGATGAAATTGTCACACGCAATACGCTTAAAAGCATATTTGAAGCGGAAGGCTATGTGGTTCATGAGGCAACTGATGGCGAAGAGATGAATAATGTTCTCTCTGAGCATGACATCAATTTAGTCATCATGGATATTAATTTACCAGGTAAAAACGGTTTACTACTTGCTCGCGAACTTCGTGAACAAGAAAGCATTGCGTTAATGTTCTTAACAGGACGTGATAACGAAGTCGATAAAATCCTTGGCCTTGAAATTGGTGCTGATGACTATATCACTAAACCATTTAACCCACGTGAACTGACTATTCGTGCGCGCAACCTACTGTCTCGTACTATGAATTTAGCGGGTGGTACGGAAGAACGTCGTTTAGTGGAAAGCTATAAGTTTAATGGTTGGGAATTAGACATCAACAGCCGTTCATTAGTCAGCCCTGCTGGTGAACACTACAAATTACCACGTAGTGAATTCCGTGCGATGCTACATTTCTGTGAAAACCCTGGAAAAATTCAGACTCGCGCAGACCTGCTGAAGAAAATGACAGGCCGTGAATTGAAACCACATGATAGAACTGTTGACGTAACGATCCGTCGTATTCGTAAACATTTTGAATCAACACCTGATACGCCAGAAATCATTGCAACCATCCACGGTGAAGGCTATCGCTTTTGCGGTGATTTAGACGAATAATTAGCAAGCTAATTATTTACTGATTATCAAAATCCGTTGCCTAAAAGACAACGGATTTTTTATTGTAACGAGCTAATTAGCTGTATCTCCAAGCACTTTTTAATTAGGAAACCTTTAGAAGCCAAATCTAGTCTTGACATAGAAAAACAAACCCGCATAATCAGTGGTAACAACGCTCATTATGCTCCTTTACTAACGTGAATACGTTTTTCTAGGAATGTAATGAGCTTTTTTTATCAATAAAAATTGCGATGGAACCGCTAACATGCCTTATACCCCGTACGTGAAACCGTATAAAACACCAACGGATATAATTGCAGATTTAAAATTAAAGCAACTTAGTTTTATTGATGAAACAGCCGCAGAAAAAATATTAAAACAAATCAATTATTATCATTTTAAAATCTATCTTCATCCCTTATTAGATCCTAACTGTCCGACAAAGAAAAACTACAAGGCTGGTGAATACTTTGAGGATGCCATTGATTTATATAGATTTGATGAGCAGATAAGATTTGTTTTATTTAAAGCTATTGCTCGAATTGAAATAAAATTAAGAAGCCGCCTAGATCACATCATGTCATCTTTTAGTAATAATCCTTTCTGGTACCTTGACAACCAATGGTTTCGCATCAATAACAATAATTCTTATGTTATTGATTCTATCCGTAATAGAATCAGTAATGAATTTTCAAATACAAAAGAAGAATATGCCACTCATTACAAATCAAAATATTATAATAATACTCATGATAACTATAAATTTTTACCTCCGTTTTGGATAGCAAGCGAATTTTTAAGTATCGGAACAATATCTAAAATATACGATAATATTAACGTAATCAGTATCAACCAGTCACCAGGTTCACCGTTGGACTCAATGGCTGCTGAATTTGGAGCATCTAGTTTTAAAACACTTTGTTCTTGGATTAAAACGCTGAGAGATATAAGAAACCGTCGCGCTCACCATAGCCGACTGTGGAATGCGAATCTACGCGCACCTTTAAATATCATACCCTTATTAAACATAGCACCATTAAATAGCAATCGAATCTATTGTTCCTTAGTTATGGTGCATAAAATATTAGTTACTTTAGATATACAAGATATTAATTTATTTGATGAACTTACATTGTTAATAGGGAAATATTTTTGTGTTCGAAACTATTTAGGCAGTGCGGGTTTCCCTACCAACTGGCATACCGACCCCTTTTGGACATAACCACCGAAAGAACAGAAAATTTAGATATAAGCAATTAAATAGAATGCTAGTATGTTCAATATATTAGCATTCTATTTTCTATCACCAAGGCATAATCGGTACTGCACTTAACGCATTTTTTGGTGAGCCGTCGATCATCTTATCTGAATAAGTCAAATAAATTAATGCATTACGTTTTGGATCGTAAAAGCGTACAACCTGTAATTTTTTGAAGACTAAAGACGTTCGTTTTTGAAAGACAACTTGCCCTTTCGTCGGTTTGCGTTTGACACGGTCATTTAGCTCAATTGGCCCAACTTGCTGACATGAAATGGCAGCATCAGAGGTGTCTTCTGCTAAACCTAAACCCCCTTTGATCCCCCCTGTTTTTGAACGACTTAAATAACAAGTCACATTGTCAACATCAGGGTCATCAAATGCTTCAACAACAATTTTATGATCAGGGCCGAAAATTTTAAAAACAGTATCGACTGAACCGATTTCTTCAGCAAATGTGATGCTCGGCAACGCTGATAATAATGCTGCAAGTACGATATTTTTTAATCTGGAACGACGCATACTGAATTTCCTATTCAACTAAAAATCGATAAAACCTCGTAGTGGCACAAGATTTATTATTCACTTTCTTAACTAATTATCAAATACAACTCATTTACTATAAACGAAAAAGATAACTTGATATAGAATAGCAATTCATTGATAGATTATATCTGTTCTATAAGTCGCATTGGCTGGGGATATACATGGATCAAACTAATATTATTCGCGACTTGCTTCGCTGGATAGATGACAATCTGGATAAACCACTCTCGCTAGATAATGTTGCCGCAAAAGCGGGCTACTCTAAGTGGCATTTACAAAGAATGTTCAAAGAGGTGACAGACCAAGCGATTGGGGCTTATATTCGAGCTAGAAGGCTTTCTCGTGCAGCGGTTGCATTGCGGCTAACAAGCCGACCAATTCTTGATATTGCTCTGCAGTATCGATTTGATTCGCAACAAACTTTTACTCGAGCCTTTAAAAAGCAATTTAACCTAACTCCAGCGTTTTATCGTCGGAGTGAAGAATGGTGCGCTGCAGGTATTTGCCCACCGATTATTTTAGATAATCACACCAATATTGAACATGAATTCCTACAAATGCCAGCACAAGAGCTGGTTGGCTTGGAACAAAGTTGCTCTTATGCACTAGAAGAGTGGTCGACCGCTTGTTCCCAAATGCGCCAAACATTTTGGCACTACTATTTGGATAATACGACGACTATTGCGTCTGAAGTTTTTGGCTTGCACCATGCCATTCATAATCCAGAAAAAGAAGATGAACAAACGGTATTCTATACCACTGCGGTAAAACCTGAGGATGCGAGTTTTAACACTGACCAGTACACGAGTTTAACGTTACCAAGTGGCCATTATGTTAAATTTTCGTTCAATGGGACGCCAACTCGAGATGCATTACAAGAGTTTTTGTACCAAATTTATGGCGTATATTTGCCTAAGCTGAATTTAACGCGTCGACCAGGTTATGATATCGAACATTATCGATTAAAAAACATCGATTTACGTCATATCACCCCAGAAAATGATGACCCCAAAACACACATCGATACCTTTGATTATTATGTACCAATCAAAACAGGTTCGACCGCAACCCCTTAAAGCAGAGGAGTTTCAGTTTGTTGAAACTCCTTTTTCTAAATAGTTAACCTTGTTGCTCATCGAGAGCTGGCTGCGATAAGTGTGTTACCTCACCGGCTGTTTCAACTATCCAACCATTCGCAAGCCATGGGCTATTTTGGTAATCAACACGAGATAACGAACAGTTACGTAAACGTAGACGGCGTTCTGAATAGGCAGGAACCCCCATAATACGGCTAATTAACGTACTTAGCGCAATACCATGGCTAACAATCAGTGGGCGGCTCCCTTCAGGCAAATCTAAACAGCTATTTAGTGCTGCAAACATACGTGTATACAGCTCCTCCATTGATTCACCCTCTGGAATTCGTCCTCCACGAGTCCCATCAATTAAGCTTTTGCGCCACTGTTCTTCCTCTGGCGTTAACGACTCTATTGCTCTTTGTTCAAGAACGCCCATATTTAGTTCACGTAGACGCGGTTCTGTGGTAATTTCACACTCGCATACACTTGCAATTATTTGTGCAGTTTCCAGTGTGCGTCCCATATCACTAGTGATAATATGGGTAATGCCTTCTGACTTTATCCTCTCAGCCACCTGCCTTGCTTGCAGTCGTCCAGTGGCAGTCAGAGGGCTATCAGATTGTCCCTGGATGCGACGAGCTAAATTCCATTCAGTTTCGCCATGGCGAACAAGATAAACCTGTAACATAGATGTGTTCCGTTATTACTTTTCGAAGTATGTGTTCAAAGGAAAATAATTAATGTACCAAGTTATAGCTGCAACGACTAATCCTGCCAAAATTAAAGCGATTCATCTTGCTTTCGATGCTGTTTTTGGGGCTGGCAGTTATCAAATTGAAGATATTAATGTCGATAGCAGTGTTCCACAGCAACCTATCGGTAATAATGAAACCCGTACTGGGGCTAGACAGCGCGTTATGGCCTCTAGGCAAGTTCGCCCCGAAGCGGATTTTTGGGTTGGTATTGAAGCAGGTATCGAAGACGATATGACATTTGCTTGGATAGTGATTGAGCATAAGCAAATACGCGGCGAATCTCGCTCTGCCAGTATTATGATCCCAGAAAAAATTCTGGCGGGTATTCGTGAAGGCCGCGAACTCGGTGATGAAATGGCCTTTTTAACAGGCATCGATAATATCAAACAACAAGGTGGTGCCATTGGTTTTTTCACTGATGGGGTATTAACTCGCACTAGTGTTTACCAACAAGCCTTGATATTGGCTTTAGTTCCCATTAAGCATGAAATTTATAAAGAGCTAAACCAAGTAGAAGATTAATTATACTTAAAATAATTAAAATTGCATGTGCGATTAAACACCACTCTTTTCACACTAAAGTATGGGAAACCATACTTTTTTTATGCCTATCCATTCAAAATATGAAGAGTATTAGTCTTCTAAATAATTCGTACTGTGACTAGGCGACCAACGAGGGTAGCTCGGGGAGCATACACAAGTATGTGATTCGGGTAACCGAATGCAGCCAACACCCCTACAATTTGAAATACAATAAATACCAATACGCTAAATAGTTTGGGTTGTGGCTAGGCGGCAAGTGAGGTTATCCCGATGAGCATACACAAGTATGTGATTCGGGTAACCGAATGCAGCCAACAACGCCACAGCGCAAAATATGACGCATATTTTAGAGAAGTTGCTGCTCTAACCACTCCTTCACAGAAATAGGAGCTGACTTTAAGCTATTCGAACCCCGAGTAATAGTTGCTATTCCCACTCCTAGCTCATTTTTCAGTTCTCTTTGGCTCATTTCACCGCGCATCAGTTCTTGTACAATTTTAACGCGAGTCGCTAACGCTGTACGCTCATCTGGCGTGAGTAATAACTGAAGAACTGGCAGATGAATATCTTGTTCAAATGCCAATTGTAATAAATTCACAAAGCGCAGCCAGTCAGCGTTCTCATCGGCAGTCAGCGCCGGGTCATGTTGTTGATTTGCTGTCATCGTTTATCCACCCATACTATTTAACTAGTACAAATAATAACACACTCTTATTAGAAATCATCAACCAAACGCTTTTCAAGCTTCAACAATACAAAAAATAACCAAATTTCATTTAGTTACTGCGTTAATACGCTAAATAGTTTGAGTTGTGACTAGGCGACCAGCGAGGATAGCTCGGGGAGCATACACCTGTATGCAACTAAAGCTAACATACGAAGCCCCTATAAATCGAAATATAAAAATATGAATACTCAAAATAGTTCGGATTGTAGGTAGGCGGCAAGTAATGCTAAGCCCTAGGAGCATACACAAGTATGTGACTAGGGTTAGCAAACGTAGCCAACACCCCTACAATTCGAAATATGAAGAGTATTTTTAGTATTTCATATTCCATTCATTCGAAAGCAACACCTTACTATTCTTCTGCCCCATAAAATGTCGATAAAATAAATCATACGATAGAACATTTTTCACATAACCGCGGGTTTCTGAGAACGGGATGCTTTCAACAAATGCGACTGCATCAATACGCCCACCACTGTTACCTAACCAACGAGTCACACGGGATGGGCCTGCATTATAAGCCGCACTGGCTAAAATACGGTTATTACCAAATTGCTGATAAACATCTTCCAGATACGCCGTCCCTAGTTCAATATTGGTCGTAGGATTGGTCAACTGGCTCGCATTCACATAATTAATACCTTGCTTTTGAGCGGTATGTTTTGCTGTCGCTGGCATCAACTGCATCAAACCTGTCGCACCAACGGGCGAGCGAGCTTGTGGGTTCCATGCACTTTCTTGGCGAGCAATGGCCATTGCATAGCTTTTTTGAATATCTTTCGACTTGGTATATAAATTGAATTCTTTATCCCATGCTAATGGGAAACGTTCTTCTAGGTGATCCCAAAGTTTAGCTGTGATAGTCGCTTGAACACTGAGGTCAGCCCATTTATTATCAAACGCATAACGAGCCAATTGCTCTTGCTGGTTTGCTGGAAGCGATGCCACTAAACTCACCCATTCAGAACGAGCGAGGTTGTCTAGCTCCCAATACATTAACTCTCTAACCCGCTGAACTTCTGGGAGTTTATTAATGCTTGAGTCTGGCTTAACGGCCGATTTAACATATACAGGGTAATCAATTTCTAAGACTTGTGCTGCGACCATTGGGTAGAAGCCACGCTTTTCCGTTAATTGGCGAAGTAATGCCTCTCCTTCCGCTTTTTTTCCTGCTTCAATTAGCGTGATAGCCTGCCAATATTGCCACTCTTCTTTATTTTTAACTTCCGCTGGCAAGCGTTTTAACCATGACGCGACACCGGTTTTATCACCAGCTCCCAACGCTAAACGAACACGACGCTCTTTCAATGACGATGAATTGCTTTCTTGAATGGTCTCATCACGCCATTGGGCCTGTTCAGGGGTCACATCACCCATATATTGCCAAGCAATACTGTCTTTAAGTAACTGCTTTTCTGCCATATTCATTTTTTGTGCAGAACTTATGCTATTAAGTACTGTACGAGCCGCATCAGGAGATTGGCGCGCATAACGGCTAAAGGCCGCGATGGTGGCTTGGCGAGTAAAATCCGTTGGCGTCATCGTTTTAGCGAATGTCACGACTGAAGCAGGGTCATTTTGTAATTTCACTAGCGCATCACCAATCGTTTTATAACTGGTTGGTAAGCGTTTTGCTAAATAACTAGCAATCGATGTATTGCCCTCTTTTATGGCTAAATTAATACGTTCAAGGGTCATCTCAGGGGTTAAATAACCCGCTTTTTCCCATTCGTTAAATAATTTATCACAAGCACTCGGCATTGAACGGCCATTTAACCAAGCTTTTTCTGCCCCTTGCCAAGCAACTTGTTTATTTCCCACAGCCCAATTAGCAAAATAAAAATTACATTGGGCTTCGGCAGGTTTTGGCGCCTCAGGGCTAAATTCAAGCAACGATTTCCACTCTTGGCGGCGAGCTAGTTCGTTGACAAAGCGTGTTTTGAGATTTTTAGCGACAGGCAAGGTTGGGTAGGTATTAATAAACTCCTGAACTTGGCGCGGCGAGATAATATCCAAGTCTTGAGTTAACTCACGATAAGCGAGATAAGGGTAAAGTGGATAATCATGCAAGGTCGGCAGCAAGCGCTCGACTTCATCCATTTTATTGGCATCCCATGCAACCTTAATTGCCTGATAACGCTCCCGTTGTGCCTGTAAGGAATCCGCCCATACTGCGCTGGAAACCAGCAACATTGTCACAGGTACTGCCGCTAACCAACCTTTCATATTCACTCGCTCCATCGCTAAACTAAAGTCAAAATACAGGAAAGACCTTAACCTATATATACCCCAAATAATTCGAGTTGCAGGCAAGCGACAAGCGAAGATAGACAGGGGCATAGATAAACTATGCGACTCGGCTAGCTGAGCGTAGTCACTTATACCTCAACGAAAAGCGCTGCGACTTGAAGGATTATAGGTATATTAAACATATATCAATAATGTTAATGCTACCGAAAGTTTTTATTTAGTAACAGCAGAGAGTTCTTGAATTTTTCGACTTTACAGTCTTTTACGTACCATTCAGTCCATGAATGACTTACAACCTTCCCTCCGCGGAAATAAAGGTTTAATGGCGGGGCGTTTTTCCAAAGAAGCTTGCCAAAGTTCATACTGGGCTTGCATCTCAACCCACATTTCAGCACTGGTTCCGAGTGCCATTTCTAATCGTATCGCCATATCTGCCGAAATACCGCTATTACCGTTGAGAATACGCGAGAGAGTTGTACGTGTTACCTCCAATGCTTTTGCAGCTTCAGTGACTGAAATACCCTCTAAATATTCACGTAAAACGATACCCGGATGTACTGGATTATGCATTTTGCTCATTATGTTCACCTTACTTAATGATAATCTTGATAATCAACGAGAATGGCATCTTCACCCTCAAATTTAAATGTGAGTCGCCAGTTTCCATTCACTGATATTGCCCAATGATGCTGCAAATCTCCCCGTTTTAATTGATGGAGATTCCAACTTGGTGCAGACATATCTTGTGGTTTTTTAGCAACATTGAGCGCAGTCAGTTGTACCCGTAACTTTGTTATGTGCTTCGATTGAATACCAGACGTAATGCCCATTTTAAAAAAGTGTTCAATTCCTTTATGTTTAAAACTTTTTATCATGGCCAACTCCTTGTATAGCGTATAGACACACTATACACCTACAAATTGATAATAGAAAGTCATCAAGCTTGTATCACTGAGAGGGATGGATGATCTTCTGATGTTCAGGTATAGTTCTAGAAAATTATATAGCTGTTTATTAAATGCTTTTCAGCCTAAGCTTGTTAAAGCAAAAATAGACTAAAAAACTAAAATTCCCTTTACAAATCAAAAGGTAAATAAATTGGCTCAATACGTCTACAGTATGTATCGGGTTGGAAAAATTGTTCCACCGAAACGTCATATTTTAAAAAATATCTCTCTGAGCTTCTTTCCGGGGGCTAAGATCGGTGTTTTAGGTCTTAACGGTGCCGGTAAATCAACGTTACTGCGTATTATGGCGGGTATTGATACCGATATCGAAGGTGAAGCACGTCCACAACCGGGTCTGAAAATCGGCTATCTTCCGCAAGAACCGAAGCTAAACCTTGAGCACACCGTACGCGAAGCTGTTGAAGAAGCGGTTAGCGAAGTGAAAAATGCATTAACACGCTTAGACGAAGTTTATGCAGCTTACGCGGAAGAAGGGGCAGATTTCGATAAACTCGCGAAAGAGCAAGGCGAGTTAGAAGCCATTATCTCCGCACAAGATGGTCATAATTTAGACAACCAATTAGAGCGAGCTGCGGATGCACTGCGCCTGCCAGCTTGGGATGCTAAAATTGAAAACCTTTCTGGGGGTGAACGTCGTCGTGTCGCCATTTGCCGCTTACTACTCGAAAAACCCGATATGTTGCTGCTCGATGAGCCAACCAACCACTTGGATGCCGAGTCTGTTGCCTGGTTAGAGCGTTTCTTACACGACTACGAAGGTACTGTTGTGGCTATCACGCATGACCGTTACTTCTTAGATAACGTCGCGGGTTGGATCCTCGAACTTGACCGTGGTGAAGGTATTCCTTGGGAAGGTAACTACTCTTCTTGGCTTGAGCAAAAAGATGAACGTTTGGCGCAAGAAGCCTCCACAGAAGCCGCTCGTCGTAAATCTATCGAGAAAGAGCTTGAGTGGATCCGCCAAAATCCAAAAGGCCGTCAGGCTAAAGGTAAGGCGCGTTTGGCTCGCTTTGAAGAGCTCAATAGCGTTGAATATCAAAAACGTAATGAAACCAGCGAGCTATTTATTCCACCTGGGCCGCGTTTAGGGGATAAAGTTATCGAGGTTGAAAACCTAAGTAAATCTTATGGTGATCGCGTTCTGATTGATAACCTGAATTTCTCAATCCCGAAAGGGGCAATTGTGGGAATTATCGGCCCTAACGGTGCGGGTAAATCCACTCTGTTCCGTATGATATCGGGCCAAGAGCAACCGGACTCTGGCTCAATCACGTTAGGTGATACCGTGAAAATTGCCTCTGTTGACCAGTTCCGAGATGCGATGGACGACAGCAAAACTGTCTGGGAAGAAATTTCTAACGGCCAAGACATCATGCGTATTGGTAACTTTGAAATTCCAAGTCGCGCTTATGTGGGTCGCTTTAACTTTAAAGGCGTTGACCAAGGTAAACGTGTTGGTGAGTTATCTGGTGGTGAACGTGGCCGTTTACACTTAGCCAAATTACTGCAAGTGGGCGGTAACGTCCTGTTACTCGATGAACCAACCAACGACCTCGACGTTGAAACTTTACGTGCGCTGGAAAACGCCCTGTTAGAGTTCCCTGGCTGTGCTATGGTTATTTCCCATGACCGTTGGTTCCTTGACCGTATTGCAACCCATATTATTGATTACCAAGACGAAGGTAATATTACGTTCTTCGAAGGTAACTTCTCTGAATATGAAGATTACAAAAAACGGACGTTAGGCGCGGAAGCGTTGCAGCCACATCGTATGAAGTATAAGCGTATGACCAAATAATCCCTGTCATAATTTAGAATTATAGCGGTGTTGGCTGCTTTCGTGAGCCCTAGTCACATACTGGTGTATGCTCCTAGGGACTCACTCTCTTGCCGCCTACCTATAATTCAAATTATTTAAGGGATCGATATCATATAGATAGAATCAAAACGGCATCGTCATTAGATGCCGTTTTTTATTGTGAGGCTTTATAAGTCATCCAACATCAGTAACTGCTGAACAAGGGTGACGCACTCCAAGAAGCGTGTGTCATAATCTGAAGATTCTACACGCACAAATTCAATATTGTTTTTCTTAAGCATTTCAATGAGTAAGCCTTGGAACGCTTTCCGGTCTTTATCACTCCCCAAGCTTCTTAAACCATCAGCGACCCAAGGAGTGTTATTCTCTAAAACTATGACTAAATCGAATCGGTATTCGTCTATCAATGCCTGAACAAATGGGTGCTCTTTGCCTTCATAGCGCAAACAAAAAGCTTGAGTCGTGACAAAGTCGGTATCAATAAATGCGACTTTATTAGCATATTTTACTGCAAAATCAATATATTGAGCGTGTCCCAAGGCGATTTTGTCGTAGTCAGAATATTGCAATGCCATCTCATCACCACCTAAGTGGCTAAACACATAGTCACGGCCATATTCCCATGCACTGGATGTATTGAAAATATTGGCTAACTTATTGACTAACGTCGATTTACCACTTGACTCACCACCAAGAATGGCGACTTTACGCACAAAGAAGGGTTTCACTTCTGTTGGAATATATTCCCAATAACGAAACGGCGCCTGACGAATTTGGTTACCGCTAATATTCATAAACGTGCGCTCAGGGTCAATCAAGATGGTTTCGATACCTAAGTATTTTTTATACCGCGGCACGTCATTCACTTCCCCTGAATAGATAAAACTTGGATTAATATTATGCTTTTTCAAAAAGCCTTTCATTCCATCACTCCACACTTCCCAACCGTGTGGATATGGCTCTATGCCATTTTCATCAAATGAGTGAATATGAATATTCTTTTGATATTTAAAAGTTTGTAATAACCAGCGTAAACGGTCGCTTACTGTGGGTTGTTGAGACATAGAACTGTTAACAAACAAGTCCTTATCACGGGGTTCATCATGGCAGAGAATGACGTGGAGCTCATCGACTTGGCTACATGCCCGTTGAATCAAATAAATATGCCCAGTATGTAATGGATAAAATTTGCCAAACACCACGCCAATCGTTTTTTGCTGAATAGGGTATTCAAGGCCTAAAAAACGATGCAATGCCGCGATTTTTTGTGCGCTGGGGCTTTTAATTTTGTCGTTAATCAACTGGCTGAGATAGCCTTTGGTCATATCTGTCGCATCCGCAACTTGCTGGAGCGTGTAACCCGCTCGTTTGATTGCGTTTTTAAGATAGTCAAATTCAGCCATGTATTTTCCTTTTACCCTAGATTAAAAGCTTATAGTTCATCCAAAATACTTAATGCGTCCGCTAACTTTTTCACGCCATACACTTTCATATCTGGCGGTGATTTCTTTGGCATATTCGCATGGGGCACAATAGCACGCTTAAAACCATGTTTTGCTGCTTCAGAGATACGTTCCTGACCACTTGGAACTGGACGAATTTCCCCTGCAAGCCCCACCTCACCAAAGACCACCAGATCTCTAGGTAATGGGCGGTCGCGAAAACTCGAAACCAAAGAAAGTAATAGTGCTAAATCCGCACTGGTTTCAGTTACTTTTACCCCACCCACGACGTTGACAAAAACGTCTTGATCTGACATTTGCAAGCCACCATGACGGTGTAATACTGCCAATAAAATGGCCAAACGGTTTTGTTCAAGCCCGACCGCAACACGCCGTGGGTTAGACATCATCGAATGGTCTACTAGCGCTTGTATCTCCACCAGCAGCGGTCTTGTCCCTTCCCATACTACCATCACGGAGCTACCCGAGGTAATTTCGTCACCACGACTTAGGAAAATTGCAGAAGGATTACTGACCTCTTTAAGCCCTTGTTCTGTCATGGCAAATACGCCTAACTCATTGACTGCCCCAAAGCGGTTTTTATGGCTACGTAAGGTACGAAAGCGGTTATCCGCATCACCATCTAGCATGATAGAACAGTCAATACAGTGTTCGAGGACTTTAGGTCCTGCTAATGAGCCATCTTTAGTGACGTGACCAACCATAATAATGGCAACGCCACGGGTTTTCGCAAAACGGGTAAGATAAGCCGCGGTTTCCCTGACTTGTGCCACACTGCCCGGAGAGGATTGAATATCTGCCATATGCATCACTTGGATGGAGTCAATCACCATCAGTTTGGGCTGTTCTTGCTCCGCTGTTAAACAAATTTGCTCAATACTGGTTTCTGACAGCATATTGAGTGAGTCAGTCGGTAGCCCTAAACGGTGCGCTCGCATCGCAACTTGTTGAAGTGACTCTTCCCCTGTCACATATAAGGTTTTCATTTCACGGGACAACAAACACATAGTTTGCAGTAATAAGGTACTCTTACCCGCTCCCGGGTTACCTCCAATTAGGATAGCACTGCCCGGTACGACTCCCCCGCCAAGTACGCGGTCAAACTCTTTAAAACCCGTAGTAAAACGAGGCAGTTCTTCAAGGCTAATATCAGACAACTTCTGAACCTTACTTACCCCAGCCGCATTCCCTGCATACCCCGTTAAGCGGTCATTACGCGATGAAGAGCTTGCAGAGGCCAGACGCACTTCTGTAATGGTATTCCATGCATGACAAGCACTACACTGCCCTTGCCAACGCGGATAATCCGCCCCGCAATCATTACAGACAAATGCCCTTTTAACCCCTTTCGCCACAGCAAACCCCTCATAAAATTCAATTTTGTTCTTAGTTCTTAGTTCTTATTATCCATAACACTTTAGCCGTAATACTCTAGATAGTTCACGTTGTGGCAAGGCGGCAAAGGAGGATGTCTTGGGGAGCATACACCAGTATGTGACCCAAGCAGCCGAGTGCAGCCAACACCGCCACAGCACAAACCATAAAATATCGATATCAATATTCAAAATAGTTCGGGTTGTGGCTAGGCGGCAAAAGAGGATGTCTTGGGGAGCATACACCAGTATGTGACCCAAGCAGCCGAGTGCAGCCAACACCGCCACAGCACGAAATATGAAGAATATTTAGCGTTCTTCGTGTTTGAGGCCCCCACTCAACACACACATCACCCCCATCAGATCTGCATGACGAATCGCAACCTTCGCCCTTGCATACACCTTTGGTTTCGCATGATACGCAATACCCAGCCCTGCTTTACGGATCATTTTCAGGTCATTTGCCCCGTCACCAATGGCAACAGTTTGCTCAATGGGAATTTCCAGTTTTTCAGCCAATTTAACCAAGGTTTGCGCTTTATATTTAGCATCTACAATTGGGCCTTTGACTTTGCCTGTTAACTTACCATTTTTGACTTCAAGTTGATTAGCAACCGCCGCCACAAGTTTCAATCGCTGTTGCAAGTTATTAGCAAAGAAAGTAAAACCACCGGATGCTATCGCAATGTGCCAATTCATCGCTTGTAACTTACGCACAAGGTTCGTTAAGCCCGGCATTAAAGGCAATGTTTCCATCACTTGGTCAAGAATAGCGGCGTCGGCACCTTCAAGTAAGCTAACGCGTGCTCGTAAACTTTCCGTAAAATCGAGTTCCCCTAGCATGGCTCGCTCGGTCACTTCAGCAACCTGCTCCCCTACCCCTGCTAAGCGAGCAATTTCATCGATACATTCAATTTGAATCGCTGTCGAGTCCATATCCATCAGTAATAGGCCCGGTGAACGCAAACGTGGAATTTGCCCTAATGGCACGACATCTAATAAACATTCGTCAGCGAGTTTTTTAATTCGAGGTGTAATACTCCCAGCGATTCTGACCACTTGGTAGTCATCAATACGCCACGAAGAGACAATTACGATAGCGATCCCTAATCGCTGTTGGAAATTACTGATACGCGCTTTATCTAAGCCGCGGCCATATAATAACCACCCACTGTCCCCAGCACGATAATCCAATGGCATCACTTCTTCACCACTTAATGACAATGGCAACCCTGGCCATTTTTGGATTTCGTCGGGTAGATAACAATAGGTCAAGCTCGTTGACATGAAAATTAGCTCCTGTAATCGATATACTCGTCATACTTCAAGTTGTCTGGTTGTTGACTACGCTCAGCTAGCCGAATCACATACTTATGTATGCTCATCGGACTATCTTCGTTTGTCACCTACATACAACTCGAATTATTTAGAGTGTAACTTTTTTATAATGATAAGTTGCGAGCAGCCGAACGAAGCCACTATACTAAATTTTAAGGCTTTGTGACCTTATGTATTTACTGTTAAAACTGAAGATAACCCCATATTAGCTAAAGTATAACGGCATCTTTATACTCAAAATAAGTCGAGAGCACCAATAAAGCAATGAAACTTACCTTTAGGCTCCACAAAACAGTCATTATCGTTATCTGCGTTGCGTTGGTAACTTTACTTATGCATGGTATTTCTTATTTAGGAAATAGCCAAAACCAAGGCAGAATTGAGCAATTTAAACAATTGACTTATGTTCTTGCTGAGCAAGTTGCTTTCAGCTTATCTGATTATATTGTTCCCGGCAGTAAAGATTTTAATTTAGAGCGAATTAATGCCAATTTAAATAACGTGGTGAAAGATAGGTATATTTTAGATGCCAGTATCTATACTGCCAGTGGCACACTGGTCACTCAAGTCGGTGAGCCGACAACGGTGAAAGAACGGCTGGCCATCGATGACAACTCCTCACTACAAAACTTTCAATACCAGCTTGTCGTTCCCATCCAAGGCACAAAAGAGCCAAAAGGCTATTTGCGTTTAACCATTGATACGGAGCTCCTAGCCGCTGAAATTCAACAAGCGGATAACAGCACCAATGTATTACGAATTTTTATTCTACTTGCCTTATGTATTGGCTTCGTTTTAGCAAATACATTACTGCGTTTAAAGAAAAAGAAAGGCCACAAACAAGCCCCTCCGCTCGTCGTTAATACAGAGGAAAATCAAGATGATAATGGAGATGACGACAGTAATGAAGATAGCAAGCAAGAGAGCAAAGGAACACCAACCGCTAAGCCAGCGCGTTTAAAACGAAAAAAAGAACCTCGTCCTTATCGCCCTAAACGACCGACCCCAAAAAACAGACCAAATTCACCTGATAAATAGCCCTAAAAAGGGCTATTTAGTTAAATTTAAATAGACGTTGTATCGAACACGATTGGCGCAATAAACTCGACCCGGCCATCTACCAACAATGTTTCTGGCGGGGTAGGAAAAGGCGCAGCACGTGAAATTGTCGCCAACGCTTCTTTATCCAATATTTTCGTACCGGATGAATTCAATAAGCTGGCGGCAATCACTTCACCCCGGCTATCCAAAACCACTTTTATATGAGAGACCCCAGTTGAGCGGTAACGCAGTGCTGCACGTGGATAGCGTTTGGTCTTGGCTATACGCTGATGAACCTCACTTTGCCAGCCTTGGAGCCCACTCACTGCCGCGGATGCATTACTGGAGAAATTCGCACTGCTACTGGATTCACTCCCTGATGCAGGGGCAGAAGTCACCGTCGACTCCTGCGTAGTTACAGGGGCTTCGTCGATCACTTTTTTCTCTTGTGGAATTTTCTTTTTTGGTGGTCGTTTTTTCTCACTAACTTTCGTCAATGTGCCATTATCAACGATCGCAGTTTCAGGCAATTTATCTACCTTTTCAACCACTTCAGGCAATGACTCTTCACGCGTCGTCATGTGTTGTTTAGGGGCATGATTAATTTCAGGCTCTGCCTGTTGTTCAAGCTGATAAACACCCAGCTGCAACGAAATTGCTGGTGGTAGCACTCCGGTCTTCGGAATTGAAGAAGTAACCCAGCCGATAAAAATGATTGCCAGTGTTCCATGGAAAAGACAACTTAAAACCAAACCGCCTAGTGGACGGAAAATCGGGCGCTCTAACTGGCCCGTCATACTGCTCATATTCTGCCTCACGACTTTATTTTTTGCAGATTATAGGCATAATACAAACAAAAATGATATTCATTATTATTAGTAAAAACATAATTATTAAAACAACTTATTGATTTAAATAATAAAGTAATCTGAGCAGATTATTAATCAGCACAATTGTGCTCTTTTATGACATTAACACCAGTAAAATGACTATTGATAAATCTCTTGCCCGTAAAATTAGCGGTGCGTATCAGTCAACATATAGCCAACTTGTGCGCTTTTTCCGCAATCGGCTAGATAACAGCAATGATGCTGATGATTTATCACAGGATGTGTTTACACTATGGCTAAACCGTAAAGAACAAACGCCTGTAAAAGAGAGCCGCGCTTATCTGTTTAAAATTGCGAATCATGTTTTGATTGACCATTGGCGACGTAACCAGCGCCAAACTAAATCAGAAACATCCATTGATGATGTTACTCATGAACCGCATTTTGAACAAAGCCAAGTTGATCCCAGTGAAATCTTGGAACATCAGCAACGCATCCAACGGCTAAGCGAAGCGCTTGAAACGTTACCACCCCGTCGACGAGAAGCATTTTTGCTGTATCGTTTTGATGGCTTATCTCAAAGTGAGATTGCTGAACGAATGGAAATTTCAATCAGTATGGTGGAAAAACATATTGCGGCGGCGCTTGTTCACTGTAAAAAACACCTTGATAATCAGGGCAATAATTCGTAATGACACACGACTCTTTGCAAACATCAGATGATGAAAGCCGCATTGATGAAGAAGCCGCGCTGTGGTTTACCCGCATGCACAGCCAACGTATCAGCGCCCTTGAAACAGAGCAATTCAAACAATGGATTGCTGCATCACCTGAACATGCAAAAGCGTATGATGCCATTGCTGGACTATGGCGCGATTTTGATCACATGCCGCGCCCTGCTAGCACAATACTTCCCAAGGGAAAACGCCCTTTTTTTCGCTTATGGCGCCCTTTGGGCAATACCTTAGCAGCATTTTTTATTGCGGCTATTTTGTTTTTGCCATACAGCCACTTACCTTCGATGTTGCTCAATAATATGACCTTAGTGGCAACGGATACGCCTAAAGAAGTTACTTTACCTGATGGTTCCCAGCTGTTTCTTAACCGCAATACCCGGATTCATGTTGCCTATGAAACTCCAGTACGTAACCTGTATCTGGAACAGGGAAATGTTTATTTTAAAGTCAAATCCAACCCCTATCGGCCTTTTATAATTCAAGCTGATAACCGGCGTATTCAAGTGGTAGGAACCGAATTTGAAGTTAACAAAGTGGCTCAGCAAGTTGCTGTGAATGTCAGCCAAGGCATTGTCAGCTTTGAAGATGCCGCAAGCAAACAACCCGTTTTCCTACTTGCTGGTGACAGTGCAGTCAGTCAATCGCCGAACAGCCCAATCGCTCGCCAACACATCAACCCGCTAGATGTGGCTCGTTGGCGTTTTGGTGAATTAATTTTTGTCGATAAACCACTTTCAGAAGTCCTCGATGAACTTAAAAACTATTCATCGATAAATATCGAGCTTTCTCCCGCTCAATTAGCGAAGAGTAAAATCTCAGGTCGCATCAATACCCATCAGCCAGAACAGTTTTTTCAAGCCCTTCCTTCATTACTTCCGGTACAAGTCGTCTATCGAGATAAAAATAACGTATTGATTATTCAAAATAAAAAAAATAAATAAAAAATATTTTCATTTGCAGGTGAGGATAATTCTCATTTCACCCTCTTCTTAACTAGTCATCATTTTGCTGACCTATTTTCGCACACTTTTTGTGCAGCTTAAGAATAAGGGATAACCATGTCTATTCAGTTTACTCAAAGCCGATTAAGGCCGCTCGCCCTTGCTATTGCGGTGAGTAGCGCCATTGTTTGTCAGTCTGCATCAGCACAAGAACTCGCATTTTCACTACCAGAACAATCACTGGCGACCTCAGTGGCTGAAATTAGCCGCCAAGGCCAAATTCAATTGATTTATGATAAAGGTCAGTTAAATGGCTTACGAGCACCTGCCTTGTCTGGTAACTACTCCGCTCAAACCGCATTACAAAAAATACTCATCGGTAGCGGCTTAGAGTTAGTCAATGAAAATGGTGTTTTCGTTATTCGTCAGCAAAATTTAAGCCAAGGCACATTGGTATTACCGGAAACTCAAGTCTCTGGCGTTGTTCAGAATCACCCCGCAACAGATGTTATGTCAGCACCGCAATATGTGACGTCTGAAGAGATTAGCCAGAAAAATACCGGTGATGGCAATATCACCGATTTAATGAAAACTAACCCTGCTGTCCAATTTGCTAACAATGACAGTAACTCGATGAACCAAGGGGAAATCAAGCCTTCCCGCATCTCAATCCACGGTTCAAGCAGCTATCAAAATGCTTATCGCCTTGATGGTGTTAGTTTTAATAATGATTTTGACCCCGCAGACAGTGGTCTCGGTGAAACAGCGACCCGTCTGAGCAGTAGCGACCAAGGGATCTACATCGATAGCCGTCTGATCGACAGCATGACAGTGTATGACAATAACATTCCTGTCGAATTTGGTGGATTTACAGGGGGCACCGTTGAGGTGAACAGCCGCCGCTGGCAAGGGGAAAATAGTGCTCACGCCTATTACCGCTTAACCCGCTCTGGTTGGAATAATTTGTTTCACGATTCATCGCAAGGGATTGATACGACTAAGAATGATACGGCAAATCCTGCTCGTTTCCAAAACCGCTATGATAAAAATGACTTTGGTGGCTGGTTTGAATTAGGAGTGAGTGAAAATTCAGGATTAGTTTTCTCCGCTTCACGTCGTAGTTCGACTATTCCGATGACAGCGACCGGAGGAACAGGCGTTACATTGAATAGTTCAGGGGAATTGGAAGAGATTTATTCGCCTGAAGGAACTCGTAAACAAAAAAGAGATTCGGATAATTTTTTCCTAAAATATTCAGCGGATTTATCGCCGCATAGCTCATTAGATCTATCTATCAATTATGCTAAATATAACAGTTATTTATTTGCTAGCTCTGTCTTAAATTCAGGCTATGACAGTACCCATGATGGACTTGGATTTACGGGTGTATTCAAACATGATTATGACATCGGTAAATTAGAGCTAACTGCCAGCACCCAAACATTAGAAGATGATAGAAAAAACGACCAACAAGATTATGTTGAACTTCTAGACTACAGCGATTGGAAAAATCCTCAATCACTGCGTAGTGGCGGGCAAGGTGACTTAACAACAAAACAAAATATTCATACTGCTAAAGCCATAATGCGTTTCAACCCAATGGAAGATGGTTTCGGTATTACACACCAACCCACATTAGGTTCTGAGGTTTCTTATACCAAGGGGACTTATAAGCGCGATAAAGATTACTATCGCTATCGTTTCATCGGCACAGCAGACAATATTCAATGGATTGGTTCCGCCGATCATATCACTCGCTTCCAATCTGGTACACACTCGGCTGATTACACCAGCTATGCAATTTTTTTAGATGACAATTTACAGTATGGCAAATTAAACCTACGCCCAGGGATTCGCCTTGACCGTGATGATTTCGTTAATCGTACCAATATCGCCCCTCGTATCACTGGGACTTATGATGTTTTTGGTAATAATGAAACCTTACTAATTGCAGGGGCTAACCGCTACTACGGCCGCTCAATGCTTACCTATGCGTTGTATGGTGCTCAAAATGCAGGAATGCAAAACTGTTATATGTTCTGTGGAATTGATCCTAACACCAATGAATGGACTGATGAACGTGATTATGAGGGTGTTGATTCACTTAAAACCCCCTATAACGATGAGTTAACGCTTGCCTTACAACAAGAAGTAATGTCAACCACATGGCGTCTACAATATGTACACCGTGAAGGTTATGACGAAGTCAGAACTCGTACTAAATACAATTCAACGGATGCCAATAAACGTAGCATTCGTATGTATGATAATGGTGGTCGTAGTTCTCACGATACAGTGACATTATCCGTAAAAAATAGTCAACCGTGGGAATGGGCACAAGCCTCTCACGTGATGAATGCCTCCTTTACTTGGCAGCAAAGTGAAAGTAATACGCCAAAAGATTCAGGCTATAATTCATTCGACCCAGCCAATAAAGTTAACCTCAACAAAGTTTGGTATGACGGCAAAGTGATCGATGCATCCAAGCTACCATCTACTAGTTTCAACTCCCCCATTAAACTTAATTTAGAGCTAACCAGTGTTTGGGATGATTACGATGTCACTTGGTATAACCGTCTGCAATGGTGGGGTGCTCGTGACCAAGCCGTTCGTTATGACAATGACTATTATACCGATCCTGAAGTGGGACAAATTCGTAAATACAGCAAACAAAAATTTGCTAGTAAATATACGTGGGATACTCGCCTAGGCTGGAAGCCTGATTTCGCCTACGGTTTCGGTTTCTCTGTAGAAGTAAATAACGTATTGAATAATAAAAACATTACTGACCGATTTATGTTCGATAACCGAGTTATTAACTCTTACGACCCGGGCCGTCAGTTCTGGTTACAAGTTAATTACGACCTGTAATTCCCAGCAATGTGAGCAATAAAACTCGTTAAACAATTAAAACAACAAATGAATAAAACGTCATGAAGACACTGAAACAATTTTTCTATTTAGTAAAACCTTTTTGGGGGCAGCGTGCTGCCCTTTTGTGCTGGATACTGCTGTTTGCCTCACTCGGGCTCACCTTGTCCTCGGTGTGGTTCAACGTCAAAATGAACATGTGGAACGGCGACTTTTATAACGCCCTACAAAAACTCGACGGCCAAGCCCTATATGGACTGTTACAGTACTTTGTGATCTTAGTTAGTGGGCTAATTTTTGTCGTCGTCATGGGTAACTACCTAAAACAAATGCTGATTATCCGTTGGCGTAAAGGCATGACTGAGCAAGTACTTGGCCGTTGGTTATCCCCCAACAGTAAACATTACCTGTTAAGGCTGACATCACAAGAACCCGATAACCCAGACCAACGTATCGCTGAAGATATCCGTTTACTGATTGAATCAACATTAAATTTAGTGGTGACATTCCTTCACTCAATGCTAACGCTGATTTCATTTGCCGCTATTCTTTGGACGCTTTCCGGTAGCCTGTCGTTTAACTTTGCTGATAGCGACTGGACCATCCCTGGTTATATGTTCTGGGCTTGTATTATTTACACCCTTATTGGTATTGCACTTACCCAATGGATAGGTTTTCCGCTACGCCGTTTGCATATGGATAAGCAACGCCGCGAAGCGGATTACCGTAGCTCGCTAATTAATTGCCGCCAACACGGTGATGCCATCGCAGGGCAACGCGGTGAAACTCAAGATAGAAAAGAACTGATGGGTCGCTTTGGTGAAATTATCAGCAACTGGAACCGCCTTATTCGCTGTGAAAGAAATTTATCTTTTTATACAGTGGGTTACCAACAAGTTACCGCTTTAGCACCTGTATTACTCGCACTGCCTAAATTCCTTGCGGGTGAAATTATGTTAGGTGGCTTAATGCAATTGCGCCAAGCCTTTACCAGTGTTGCGACTTCACTCGGTTGGTTTATTTTTGCCTATAAAGAAATCGCCGCATGGCAAGCCACGGTCTCCCGTTTATACAACTTTGTGGTTTTATTGGAAAACGATAACAAAGCGGTGGTTACTATCGACGAAAAATCGCTACCTCTGGTGGCTAAATTATCCGTTTCTACCGCAGACAACCGCTGCTTAATTAATTCCGTGAATATAACCGCCAAACAAGGCGAATTAACCTTGATTAGTGGCCGTTCTGGTGTTGGTAAATCCACCTTATTACGCACGCTAAGTGGGCATTGGCCTTTCTTTAACGGTACTATCAGCCGAACAGAAAAAGTCATGTGGATCCCACAGCGTCTCTATTTACCAATTAGTCGGCTTGATAGCTTATTGGCTTATCCCAAAGCGGCATCCCAATTTAGTCAGCAAGATTTTCAATATGCATTGATGTTAGTCGGTTTAGAAAAACTGCATCATCAATTAGCACTCGAAACCGATTGGAACAACCGCTTATCTGGTGGAGAACAGCAGCGCATTATGTTTGCGCGTTTATTGCTCAATAGACCCAAACTGCTTTTATTGGATGAAACCACCTCCGCCCTTGATGAAAACAGCGCCTTAGAACTCCTCGCTCTATTGAAAGCTGAGTTACATGACAGCGCCATTGTTTTGGTTAGCCATCAGAGCTTCGTTGCTCAATTTGCGGAACAACACATATTGCTCGTGGAGCCTACGAGTGAAAAATCTTTAAATACAGGAACGCCTGAATATGCTTCATAAAATTACCTTCGCCACATTGATAAGCATTCTGCTCGGTGGCTGCGCAGGCAGTACATCTGTGAGCCAAAATTCAACCTCACTGTTACCTGTACGCGGTGACCTTCAACACTATCAACTCGACAATGGGCTACAAGTTTACCTTCTGCAACGTAATCAACCCGGAGTTGAACTGCGTTTATTGGTCAGTAGCGGCTCATTACAAGAAAATGAACAGCAGCTTGGCCTCGCACACTTTACTGAACATATGGCGTTTAAAGGCACCAAACATTTTCCGGGAACCACGGGGTTCAAACAGCTGGAACACCAAGGGCTTAAACTCGGTAGCCATGTGAATGCCATTACGAGTTTAAATTCCACGCTATATAAATTATCACTCCCCGAAGCCACGACAGCACAAGTCGCCACAGGCTTACAAGTGATGGCCGATTGGGCGTCAAATATGACTTTTGACCAAGAAGCCTTTGAAAAAGAGCGCCCTGTAATTGTCGAAGAGTGGCGCTTACGCCAAGGGATGGGCTATCGCATCAATGACAGCTTAGAAAAATTACGCTACCACGGTAGCCGTTACGTCGATCGCAACCCAATTGGCTCATTAGATGTGGTACGCAATGCTCCGATTGAGCAAGCGAAAGACTATTATCAAACATGGTATCAGCCTCAGCGAATGTCACTATTAATTATTGGTGATTTCAATAGCTCATCAGTACGCAATCAGGTTAATAATTTATTTGCGCTCCCTAAACCTGAAAAAGTGGCAAAAGATGACCCTCAGTGGAAGCAATTTACTAGCACAACCAATATGTTAGTCCAAGGTGTGTTTGATAAAGAGCAAGGGGCGCGTTATGTGCAATTTGCTTTACAAAAGGATGTTAGCGCACCGCTAAATACCCGTTTAGGGCAGTCGGAAGATTTACTGGATAACCTCTGGTTAGCTATTTTAAACCAACGTTTCTCCGTTATGGTGGATAACGGCATTTTGCCGTCGATTAGCATCAATGAACAAGGGGCAATGTTAGATAACCAGCGCTTACAACAGTTGATGATCATCCACCCGAAAGGTAATGATTACCAAGGTGCAACTGAGATTTTATTTACAGAGTTACAACGCCTTGCTACTGAGCCGGTTACCCAAGAAGAACTTGATTCTGCAAAGCAAGCCATGCTGAAAAAATTTAGCCTGCAAGCCGCTTCAGAGCAACGTTATAGTAATGAATATTTAGCAGGGCAACTGACGACGGCGCTTGAATATGACATGCCAATGTGGAATAAGCGCCAACAGTTAGATAACAGCTACCAGTTAATGAAATCCGTTAAGCCGCAAGACTTACAACAGCATGTTGCTAAGTTCCTACAAACTGCTTCCCCGCGTTTAGCATTAATTGGACCTGATACTGATGCCTCTGCGATTGATAAATCGGCATTTAATCAGCAATGGCTTAAAATACGCCAAAGCACGCCGGGGCCATTTACGCTACGCTCCAAAGCCATTCAATTGCAATTACCCCAATCCATAAAAGGCAGTATTGTTGAGCAATCTAAGCTCCCCGTTGAAAAAGCGGAACATTGGACTTTGAGTAATGGCATTCAGGTGATTGTTAAAACAGACAAAAACCTGAAAGATGATATTCAATTTAACTTGCAATTACCGGGTGGCCGCTCATTAGAAACGCAACAAACGGCAGGTTTAACGGATTGGGCGTTGAAACTTCCTGAAAGCAGCGGTTATGGAAATTACAGCGCGCGCGATCTGGCTCTGCTGGCAAAGCAAAACCAAATTAGCGTTCGCCCATACAGCGAATTGCTCACACATGGTTTTCGCGGAAAAGCCCCTGTCGATAACCTCGAAACGGCGCTACAGTTACTCAATTTAAAACTCACCGCTCCGCAATTTAGTGGTGAAAAATTAGAGCAACAAAAACAATCTTTTACTTTAAACTTATCCAAAACTCCCGTAGAACGCACTTTCCTTGATAATATTAATCGGGAAAGCTATACCCACGGTGAATTTTTGGTGATTAACCCACAGGGCAGCTGGCAGCAATTTACGGCTCAGCAGTTGCAGCAAGCTAACCGCCAATTACTCACCTCAACAGCAGATATGACACTGGTCATTACAGGTGCAATGAATAGCCGTGATCTAAAACCTCTGTTAGAGCAATGGGTTGCCTCACTGCCACACAGTAACCAAAAACTGGTATCTCGCGACCAAGGGATCATGCCAAAAATGGCGAGTTTTAATAAAACTTATCCTATCAGCAGCAGCGATAAGAGCATGGTGAGTATTCAGTTCGCGTCACCTGCTGTCTGGAACCAGCAAGACAGCTTAGCGATTCAACTGATTGATACCATTGTGAGCCAACGCTTACGTGGTGAACTACGTGAGAAAGCGAGTGGTATTTATGCGCTAGGCTTTTCACAGATGCTCGCGAAGAAACCGCAACCGTATTACCTCGCGCGCTTGAATTTCACCACCTCACCTGAACGTGCTGAAGAAATGACGCAAATCGCCCAAAAAACAATAGGTCAAATTCGTCAAACAGGTGTGAGTGAAAAAGAGCTAACCGAAGCGAAAAATATTTGGCTCACTGAAAATTCACAAGTCACTGATAGCTCGAGCTATTGGACTGAGGCTCTAGCGCAGATTGCCAGCGATGATGGGCAATATCAGCGTTTAAACCAACAGAAAGATATTATTCACCAACTTACAGTTGAAGATATTAATCGTTTAGCTCGTCAATATTTAGGGCAGAATTCAAAAGTGTTTATGATGACGCCTTAATTTTCTAATAAATAAAAGAATGGCTATCAAACAGCTGTTAGCCATTCTTTCTAAGATTGACGTTTTTAATATAACTCTCTCATTCCAATCTATTTAAAATAAATTATTATATATCCTTAAAATTTTAAATTTCATATCAATAAAGAAATTTAAAATTCTGTGCTTAACACTTGGATTTTCTATCTCATGAATGATCTTATTAATTTTTTTCTCATCATTACTTCCAACAGGAAAGTTTATGCCATACTTCAAATAACCTATGGCCGATGAGTAAACTTCTGAGATTTCATCTCTTTTCATTTTTCGCAATAAAGATTTAACTTCAACTAAATTTATTTCAGATAAATATCTTCTCTCAACAGCCTCATTAATGATTTTCTTTAATTCCATAGGAGTTGTTAATTTTCTTTCATCGTTCAAGCGAATTTCATTTAGAATATTATCAACCTCTAGATTTCTCAAATCGGTCGTTGATGTAGCCTTATCATGAGTATGGTGCTCAGTTCTATTAAGTTCGCATTTTAGTCGTTCAATAAAAACACGACTTATCCATTTAGGGTCTTTTTCATTGGATGAGATGTTTTTAAGCACATTTTCAATCGTTTCCTTAACGATATAGCTCCCTTGATTTTTATTTAATTTATCAATGTGTTTTAAGCATTCTTGAGTCTCATCTTCCTCTACTTCTTTTTCTGATAAATACAACTTCACATACTGCTTCACCTCTTTGATAGATGAATTAGTTGCAAGGGCTATTTTCAACTGTAACTCTACATCTATATTGATTGGGTCTGTTTCTTCTATATCCTGATTGTTTAACTTTTTATCCACCACTTCAATATTGTTATTAACTTTTTCCTCTGATTTTTTTTCAATAGTCCTAGGTGTTAATTTTTTCACTACTTCAACTCGTGATGTTTTAATATTGTCGTCTATATATTTAGCCTCCATGGTAATAGGATTATTATTTACTTTACGAATATCATTCGGAAAATATTTTCTAAGTTTACATTTAATTTTATCAGAACCTATACTTGTTAAAGATAATCTTCCTTCATTCAGCAACTTTAAACTTTCTTCTGAATTAGCTTGTATTAACCTTTTTATTTCATTAACAATTAAGTTTTTTGACTTTTTACTAATATTATCTTTATTTCCTTTTTTTTGAATCATCATAGCCAATGTGTCACCGCTGGCTATATTTGTATCATTTTTTCTGAGTGCAATCCCCATAATTTTTCCTCTTTTCTTAATAGATAACTACATTCAAAAATAATATATAAATAGATAAATATTCGATATCAGATAGCGCTACTCCTATACATAGGTGGCATATTTAAATAACACATTGATATCTAGCATAATCTAATTGACACAACGATAATTAAGTGGAATTAATACCCTTATATATAATAAATAACGATAAAGAGATTCTATATGAATAACGTAACCATCCGCAGAGCAACATTGGACGATGTGCCTGCAATAACTAAAATGCACGCTGATTATTCGGCGTATGCCAACACCTTACAACTGCCATACCCAACAGAAAAAACATGGGAAGCGCGCATTGGCACGAATGATCTACTCGTCACACAGTTTGTGGCCACTATTGATGATGTCGTTGTCGGGTTACTCGTTATTCATCAACCAAGCCAAATACGCCGCCGCCATGTGGCTACCTTCGGGATTACCGTTAGTGAAACCCACCAAGGCAAAGGTATTGGCTCACAACTGATGCAAGTGATGGTGGATTACTGTGACAACTGGCTGAATGTCCATCGCATAGAACTAGAAGTATTCGCCGCAAATGGCAGTGGCGTCGGGCTGTATGAAAAGTTTGGTTTTGAACTAGAAGGCCGCATGAAAGATTATGCATTTCGTGATGGGCAATATGTTGATGCGGTGATGATGAGTAGGATCAAAAAATAGCGATAAAAAAATGCCACACAATAGGTGGCATTTTAGCGCATCATGAAAACGTCTAACGACTATTTGTCGCCTAACAGCACGGAGTCCAGTGCAATTTCAATCATCTCATTAAACGTGGTTTGACGTTCTTCTGACGTTGTTTGTTCGCCAGTTTTGATGTGGTCAGAAACGGTACAAATCGTTAATGCACGTGCACCAAACTCAGCGGCAACACCATAAATACCCGCAGCTTCCATTTCAACACCTAGGATGCCGTATTTTTCCATCACTTTGAACATATCAGGATCTGGTGAGTAAAATAGGTCTGCTGAGAACAAGTTACCCACACGCACATTCACGTTTCTTGCTTTTGCCGCTTCAACCGCATTATGGACTAAGTCATAGTCTGCAATCGCTGCAAAATCATTTTCTTTAAAACGTTGACGGTTAACACGTGAATCAGTACAAGCGCCCATACCAATCACAACATCACGCAATTTGACGTCATCCATTACTGCGCCACATGAACCCACACGAATAATCACTTTTACACCAAAGTCAGTGATCAGTTCTTTCGCGTAAATGGAGCATGAAGGGATCCCCATACCGTGACCCATAACAGAAATTTTACGACCTTTATAAGTCCCTGTAAAACCTAACATGCCACGCACATTATTGACTTGGCGAACATCCTGAAGGAAGGTTTCAGCGATGTATTTTGCACGTAATGGGTCGCCTGGCATCAGAACGACATCAGCGAAATCACCCATTTCTGCATTAATATGTGGAGTTGCCATGATTATTTCCCTTTAAACTATTAAATATTTTCAAATGAATAAGGTGGCTTCCCACCTTATTATTAATAATCTGTATCTTACTGGCCTAAGCAATTTGAATCGCAGCCAACGAACTACAGCTAGCTTATTACCCTTCAATAGCTCGCTCACTACCTTTCATACTTACCTATTACCCTAAATAATTTGAGTTGTAGCTAGGCGGCAAAGAAAATCATCCCTATGAGCATACATCAGTATGTGATTAGGGGGATTTTATGCAGCCAACACCACTCTACAACTTAAAGTATGACGACAAAGCTTTGCCCATTACCTTTAATTCCCCGCCATTACCCTAAATAATTTGAGTTGTAGCTAGGCGGCAAAGAAAATCATCCCTATGAGCATACATCAGTATGTGATTAGGGGGATTTTATGCAGCCAACACCGCTACAGCTCAAAGTATGACGGGTAATGGGTGTTAGAGCATTGGTTTACCATAATCCATCGGCGACAAATCAAAGTACTTAGCGACTGTCTGCCCAATGTCCGCGAACGTTTCACGGTGACCTAATGAGCCAGGTTTAACTTTTGGTCCATAAATCAGTACTGGGATGTGCTCACGGGTATGGTCTGTACCTGGCCAAGTTGGGTCACAACCGTGGTCAGCGGTTAAGATCAGAATGTCATCTTCTTTAACCAACTTCATCAGCTCTGGTAAACGACGGTCAAATAACTCTAATGCTGCTGCATAACCTGCCACATCACGGCGGTGGCCGTATGCAGAGTCAAAGTCCACAAAGTTAGTGAAAACGATGGTGTTGTCGCCCGCTAGTTTCATTTCTTCTACCGTTGCATCGAATAGCGCATCGATACCAGTGGCTTTAATTTTCTTGGTGATACCGACATGAGCGTAAATATCCGCAATTTTACCGATAGAAACAACTTCACCTTGTTTTTCATCAACTAATTTTTTCAATACGGTTGGTGCTGGTGGCTCTACCGCTAAGTCATGACGGTTACCTGTACGTGTGAAGTTACCCGCTTTGTCGCCAACAAATGGACGCGCGATAACACGGCCAATGTTATAACCGCCTTTGGTTAACTCTTCACGCGCTATCTCACACAGCTCATACAGTTTGTCTAAGCCATAAGTTTCTTCGTGACAAGCGATTTGGAATACGGAGTCAGCTGAGGTATAGAAAATCGGTTTCCCGGTTTTCATATGCTCTTCACCCAGTTGATCCAAAATAACCGTACCTGATGAGTGGCAGTTACCTAAGTAACCCGGTAAATTCGCTTTCTCAACTAACGTATCCAGTAACTCTTGAGGGAAACTATTTTCTTCATCAGAAAAATATCCCCAATCGAATAACACAGGAACACCTGCGATTTCCCAGTGGCCTGATGGCGTATCTTTGCCTGAAGAAATTTCGCTCGCATAACCATACGCACCAATAATTTCTGCATTAGGGTCAAGACCTGCAGGGAATGAACCGCTTGATTCTTCTCCTGCTTTACCTAAACCTAATTTTGTTAAATTAGGTAAATGCAGAGGCCCTTTACGACCAATATCCGCTTCGCCACGGGCGCAAGCATCTGCGATGTGACCCAATGTATTGGAACCTTCATCACCAAATTTATGTGCATCATGTGCTGCACCGATCCCAAAGGAATCCAAAACCATAATAAATGTGCGTTTCATATTTTTCTCCTGCGGTATTTTTAAAACGATATACCACTAAAATCTATTTGTATTACTCGCTGATTTGGCGATAAACCATTGGTGTTGTTTCAGGAGATTTGTCTCCAATCACCATCGCTTCACGCACTTCTTTCGCCGCTTCTTCCCACGCTTTTTCACTATTTGCATGGATAATTGCCAGTGGCGTTTGGGTATCCACTTTGGCGCCTAACGCAGCGATATCACTCAAACCAACGCTATAATCAATTGGGTCTGTCGCTTTACGGCGACCACCGCCTAACGTCACTACGGACATTCCCAGCGCACGTGTATCCATTTGCGTGATAATGCCATCTTTTGGTGCATAAACGGCTTTGCTCAGTACCGCAGTCGGCAGGTATTTGTTGTAATTTTCAACAAAATCAGCAGGCCCTTTTTGAGCTGCTACCATACGGCCAAACACTTCTGCCGCTTTACCATTGTCTAATACTGCCTGTAATTTTTGGCGTGCTTCTTCGCGGTTTGCTGCTAATGAACCAGATACCAGCATTTCTACACATAACGCCATGGTGACTTCATAAAGACGTGGGTTACGGTATTCACCCGTTAAGAATTGAACCGCTTCACGAACTTCAACTGCGTTACCTGCGCTGGAAGCTAGCACTTCATTCATGTCAGTCAATAATGCCGTAGTTTTACAACCCGCCCCATTAGCGACCTTCACAATTGACTCAGCCAACTCTTCTGACTTCTCATAAGTTGGCATAAATGCGCCTGAGCCGACTTTAACGTCCATCACCAGAGCATCAAGGCCTTCAGCCAATTTTTTACCTAAGATTGAAGCGGTAATTAGCGGAATTGAATCCACTGTCGCTGTAATATCACGGGTCGCATAGAAACGTTTATCGGCAGGTGCTAATGAATTAGTTTGCCCAATAATTGCCACCCCGACATCTTTGATAATGTCGCGGAAACGAACGTCATCCGGGAAGATATCGAAATTAGGGATCGCTTCAAGCTTGTCTAGTGTTCCACCAGTGTGGCCTAAACCACGGCCTGAGATCATCGGTACATAACCGCCACAAGCAGCGACCATAGGGCCAAGCATCAGTGAAGTCACATCCCCCACGCCGCCAGTTGAGTGTTTATCAACTAATGGGCCATTGAGATTGAGTGATTTCCAGTTCAGAACGGTTCCTGAATCACGCATTGCTAACGTTAATGCAACGCGCTCAGGCATGGTCATATCATTAAAATAGATAGTCATTGCCAATGCAGCAATTTGACCTTCTGAAACTGAGTTATCGCGAACACCATTGATAAAGAAACGAATTTCTTCTTCGCTTAATGGCTTACCATCACGTTTTTTACGGATAATTTCTTGTGCCAGAAACACAATATTCTCCTTTAAAGTCGAATTTATCGGCTAACAATATTGCGAAAATTAATAACTGCTGCTTGATTTTTTAACGTCAAAACCTAGCGTATTTAATAAATTTGCTAATAGGCTAGAAGCACCAAAACGGAAGTGGCGGCTATCTGCCCAATTGTCACCTAAAATTCGTCCCGCTAACGCTAAGTATTCTGCTGCTTCTTCTGCGGTACGTACACCACCAGCAGGTTTAAAGCCGACTGTTTTTTCAACGCCCATATCACGGATGACTTGCATCATGATTTCCGCGCTTTCTAATGTTGCATTAACAGGTACTTTACCTGTCGAAGTTTTAATAAAATCAGCGCCCGCTTTAATTGAAATTTCAGAAGCCTTACGGATTAGTGCTGCATCTTTTAACTCACCTGTCTCAATGATTACTTTCAGCAACACATTCGCAGCCGCACAAGCGTCTTTACAGGCTTTCACTAAATCAAAACCAATTTGTTCATTACCGGCAATCAGCGCACGATAAGGGAAAACAACATCAACTTCATCCGCACCGTAAGCAATTGCTGCTTTGGTTTCAGCTAATGCGATATCAATATCATCGTTACCGTGTGGGAAATTCGTAACCGTTGCAATACGCACATCTGGAGTGCCTTGCTCACGTAATGTTTTACGTGCAATGGGAATAAAACGAGGGTAAATACAGATTGCAGCGGTATTGCCTGCTGGGCTTTTCGCCTGATGACACAGTGCGATGACTTTCGCATCAGTATCGTCATCATTTAAAGTGGTTAAATCCATAAGTGACAGCGCGCGTTGTGCGGCCGCTTTTAAATCAGTCATATAACTCTCCAACGTTGTTAATTCTTCAGAACGACACGTTCTTTGTTGGCGAGCGGGCTTGGTTCCTTAAAGATGCTAGTCGGATTCTTTCCGAACTGAGCAGCTGAGATCCTTCTCACCGCATCATGCCCTAGAGTCCTAGACTCTGAGAACTAGCAGTTCCATAGCAGCTTACTAATGCCTATTTGACCATGGAATGATGCCATTTTATGTGCTACAAATCACATTAATCGACTGAATGTTACATTATTAAAATAAAAAATGTGATATAGATCAAATTATACCATCTATCGCCATCAATTCTTCTCTCAAATGGCTTTTTCAATATTTTCTTTATCATTGATTGACTAAGTTAAGAATAGTTGAAAATTTACGATTGATATAAAAAGTCATAAAAGAATATAACGAATCAAAATGAAAACGGAAGGATTAATCCCCTTCCGTTTAATTGGATTAGCTGATAGCAAATATAAATTAAATTACGGCTGCTGCGCCTAACGTCAAGAAAAACCCAGCAATGGTTGCACTCATTAAGTTAGACAGGGTACCAGCCATAACCGCTTTCATACCTAAACGAGCGACATCACCACGGCGATTTGGCGCCATTCCGCCTAAACCACCGAGTAAGATAGCGACGGATGAAAGGTTAGCAAAACCACATAATGCAAACGAAATAATCGCTTTAGTATGGTCGGAAAGCACTTGTTTACCTGCCGCCAGTACTTCAGCATCCGCTTTCATGTATTCACCGAAGTTCATGAATGCGACAAACTCATTCACAACAACTTTTTGGCCGATAAAAGAACCGGCAATTGTCGCTTCACTCCACGGCACACCAATCAAGTATGCGATTGGGGCAAATAGCCAACCTAATAATAATTCCAGTGATAATTGTGGATAATCAAACCAGCCACCAATACCACCTAAGATGCCATTGATCAATGCAATCAAAGCGATAAAGGCCAATAACATTGCCCCCACGTTCAGCGCTAGTTGCATCCCTGATGATGCCCCAGAAGCGGCCGCATCAATGATATTGGCAGGGCGTTCATCTTCAGCGACTAAATCTGTCGCATCAACCCTATCTTTTACATCTTCTGTTTCTGGAACCATCAGTTTGGCGAATAATAAACCACCTGGAGCGGCCATAAAGGAGGCAGCAATCAGGTATTCCATTGGTACACCCATTTGGGCGTAGCCGGCCAAAACTGAACCCGCTACAGAAGCTAAACCACCACACATAATGGCAAACAGCTCTGATGTCGTCATTGTTGCAATATAAGGGCGAACAACCAATGGTGCTTCCGTTTGCCCAACAAAAATATTTGCTGTTGCAGATAACGATTCTGTTCTTGAGGTTCCCAATATTTTTTGCAGACCACCACCAAGAACTTTAATCACTAACTGCATGATCCCTAAATAATAAAGGACAGCAATTAACGATGAGAAGAAAACAATAATTGGTAAAACGCGAAAAGCGAAAATAAAGCCACCGCCACCAAACAGTTCAAACATTTTATCGGAAACAAGGCCGCCAAAGATGAAGCTCATCCCATCTTGACCATATCCAATAACTTTAGAAACCGCGTCAGACATCCCTTGGAGCACACTACGCCCCGCTGGAACATAAAGAACAAATGCACCAATGGCTAATTGAATTAAAAATGCGCCGCCAACTGTGCGTAGTCTAATTGCTCGGCGATTGCTGGAAAATAGAATAGCTATCGCGATAAGTACCGCCATTCCGATAATACTCATAATGAGCTGCATGGAAGGATCCCTGTTCACTTTATTTTAGGTTGATATATAAGGAAACGTGTAAGTCACCTTGACTCTTAATTTGATGATTATACCTAGTCATCACCAATAACCCGCAATACTCATCACAAATACATACTGCAATAAACAACAAAAATTCACGTAATGTGACAAAAGTCACAAAATCCATTCAGTTTAATCTGGAAAGGCACTAAAGTCCCAATTAAGCACAATAAAAACCGAATAGATTTTAATAGCCAATTAGTGAAATTATATAAATATTATTTATGATTCTGTATGCAGTTTTACTTGGTGAGATTAAATAACGACAAACTATTGTTGTAAAGTTGTTGGGCTATTTCTGCAGGGGATTCGTGGCGAAGCTCACATAATGAACGAAAAACCCACTCAATACGTTCAGGACGATTTGGTTCGCCTTGAAAACCTGAAACTGGCATATCAGGGGCATCCGTTTCGAATAATAATGAAGTCAAAGGGAGTTGCGACATCACATGGCGAGTTTTATTCGCTCTGTCATAAGTAATTGTGCCACCAACACCAATATAATAGCCAAGTTTAACAAAGGCTTGGGCTTGAGATAGACTGCCGGCAAAACCATGCACAACGCCACGAGCTGGGACATCAAAACGACGTAGCATCGCAGCTAATGGGTCATGGCTTTTACGTGAATGTAAAATAACTGGTAAATCAAACTGTTTCGCTAACTTTAATTGTGCGGACAACACCACTTGCTGGCGCTCAAATTGCGGGTTTTGCATATAGAGGTCAAGCCCAATCTCCCCTATCGCCACACACTTTTTATTCTTTTTAGCTAGATAATCAATCAATATATCAATATGTTGCTCTTGAAACTGACTCAAATATAACGGATGAAACCCCATAGCGGCATGCAACTGCGGGTACTGCTGTGCCAGTTGCCAAACTCGTGCAAAATTATCCATACTCACTGTAGGAATGATAATATCACTCACCCCACTTTGTTGAGCAAGCTGCAAACTTTCAGTGAAGGAATCACTAAAAGGTGGGAAATCAAAATGACAATGAGTATCAATAAATTGACGTTTAGCCATCACGATTTTCATTTGCGGATATTGCGGCTAAAGGCATTGAGGTAACAGGCTCCGCCGCCAATTCAGGAATGAGCTCATTCGGTACTTGTGGCTCAAGCTGAATATCTAATGGGTTAGACTCAATTTTCTGTGCCAAAGTATGGCTAAAGCGATTTGTGTTGTGGTCAAAGGCATCACCCAGTGCTGCAATAAAATAGCGACCACACCGGCGCCCCGTATGGTAATCTTGATTAAGCGAAGATACCTTACTACCCAGCGCACTACTTTTCAGTGGAACAGGTGGATAAATCTCAAAGACCTGTACATCTTTTGGTGGGTTTTCAATAAATTCTTGTGTTCTACGGTAGCTTTTCAGATGAACTTTTAGCATCGCGGCCATACGTTGTAGGCCATTTTTATCCCCTTCCAGCCACCGAGTCATTCTTTTCACCCATTCAGGGGTAAAATACATTTGGGAAGGAACGGTACGGATCACCACAATAGTCTCTGCACCGCGGCGGTATGCCTCTTCAACTGGGATAGCAGCACTAATGCCACCATCTTGGTAAAGCGTGCCATCAAATTCGACACCTTCACGATAAAAGCCCGGAATAGCGCTGGATGCACGAATAATATCGAGCCAGTTGTCTGCGTCAGGCTTTAGAAAAGCAGCGGAAAAATCATCACTGCGGCTTGCTCCCATATAGAATTCACGGCCTGAATTTAATAAATCGAGCCCTGCTTGTATACGTAATGGGAATTCTTTTGCTGTGGTGTCGACGAGCCAATCTAAATCAATCAGATGACCGCCGCGGATAAAGCGCAGTGGATTGAAAAATGCCGAATTAGTCGTATAACGCGTGATCACACGGCGTGCATAACCTGCTTGCCCACAAATATACGCAGAAAGATTTTGAGCCCCAGCTGAAGTGCCTATCATCAGGTCAAAAGGGTTGAAATCAGAGATAAGAAACTCATCCAGTACACCCGCAGTAAAAATTCCTCGTTGACCGCCACCTTCACAAATCAGGGCAGTTTTTCCCGAGTTGATATTATCAAAGAATGCAAGCGGCTCAATCGTGCCGAGTGTAACTGAAACGTGTTTTCCCATAATGCCTCTGAATGACAGAAGTTCACTTTAAATAGCTCAAAAACAGAATGAGCTTCCCTTTGAAAGCCCATTCTATCCGCATTGTACAATAAATATTCAGCAATATGAGCTATTGAGACATTTATTTACTGATTAGTTAGCGATGACTAAACCATTTTGTACTGATTTTACCCCATTGACTTGCGATGCCACTTGGGTAATTTTATCAATTTGATCGGCTGATTTAACAAAGCCTGATAAGTAAACAACACCATTGACTGTTTTTACTGATACGCTGTTACTCGAAATACCTTTCGTACCCAGTAATTTTCCTTTTACATCCGCCGTAATCGCGGAGTCATCAATGTAGTCACCGGTGTTTTTAGCGCCACTCGAAATGGCATTCCCAGTATCTTTACCTGCCATTTCAACGGTCTTAGATGCACTGTCCCAGGTTTCTGAGGCTTGTTTTTTCAAAGCGCTATCTGATGATGAGCTACAAGCCGCGAGCGCCCAGCTCAACCCAATAACTCCTAACAAACTCAATAGTTTTGCTTTTTTCATAAAAACCTTCCTTTCACTGCAATGGACAACGAATAATATAGCCTAAGTAAAAAAACATAAAAAATAAAGAGAAAGGTGATAAAGACAGAATATTCTTGATGATAAGCATAAAAAAACAGGGAAAGTTGCTTTAAATGAAGTTCGAAATAAGATGACCCACTAACTATGCTAGTCGTGGGTCATAAACACAATTAGTGTTCGCGTGTTTTGCGGAATTTAACGTCAGGGTAACGTTCACTAGTCAGGTTCAAATTCACCATAGTCGGTGCGATATAAGACAAGTTGTCGCCACCATCAAGGGCTAAGTTTTGCTCATTTTTGCGTTTAAACTCTTCGAATTTCTTCGCATCATCACACTCAACCCAACGCGCAGTAGAAACGTTAACGGCTTCATAAATAGCTTCAACGTTATATTCGCTTTTCAAACGCGAAACCACCACGTCAAACTGCAGCACACCTACCGCACCAACAATTAAATCATTGTTAGTTAACGGGCGGAACACCTGTACTGCGCCCTCTTCAGATAACTGAACGAGGCCTTTTAACAGTTGTTTTTGTTTTAGCGGATCACGTAAGCGAATACGGCGGAATAATTCAGGGGCAAAGTTAGGAATACCCGTAAATTTGAGCTCTTCACCTTGTGTGAAGGTATCACCGATTTGAATCGTACCATGGTTATGTAACCCAATGATGTCCCCTGCATAGGCGTTTTCGACCTGAGAGCGATCCCCCGCCATAAAGGTTAAAGCATCAGAAATGACCACGTCTTTTTTGATGCGCACTTGGCGTAGTTTCATGCCTTTTTCATAAGTACCTGAAACTATACGCATAAACGCAACACGGTCACGGTGTTTCGGGTCCATATTTGCTTGGATTTTAAATACGAAACCAGTGAACTTTTCTTCTGTCGCATTAACTTGGCGTAAATCTGTTTGGCGCGGTTGTGGCTGAGGAGCCCATTCCACTAGGCCATCTAGCATATGGTCAACACCAAAGTTACCTAACGCTGTTCCGAAAAAGACAGGGGTTAATTCACCCTGCAAGAATGCGTCATGGTCAAATTCATGAGATGCCCCTTGAACCAATTCCAACTCATCACGTAACTGTGCCGCTAATTCATCACCTACGGCAGCATCAAGATCTGGGTTATTCAGCCCTTTAATTATACGGACTTCTTGAATAGTGTGACCTTGGCCTGTTTGGTATAGGATTGTTTCATCACGTAATAAATGATAAACACCCTTGAATAATTTACCACAACCAATAGGCCATGTGATTGGACAACAAGCAATTTTCAGCTCATTTTCCACTTCATCCATTAATTCCATTGGGTCACGAATATCACGGTCCAACTTATTCATGAAAGTTAAGATTGGAGTGTCACGTAGACGAGTGACTTCCATCAGTTTACGTGTCCGGTCTTCAACCCCTTTACCCGAGTCAATGACCATCAAGCAGCAGTCAACTGCCGTTAATGTACGATAAGTATCTTCAGAGAAGTCTTCGTGACCTGGGGTATCCAATAAGTTAACAAGACAATCATTATAAGGAAACTGCATAACAGAGGTGGTAATCGAAATACCACGCTGCTTTTCCATTTCCATCCAGTCAGATTTAGCGTGTTGGTTAGAGCCACGGCCTTTTACCGTACCAGCACGTTGAATAGCGTGCCCAAACAATAACACTTTTTCGGTTATTGTGGTTTTACCCGCATCGGGGTGGGATATGATAGCAAACGTTCTGCGTGTGCTAACTTCATGGAGAAAGTTCTGATCTGTCATTTAACCGTTCTTTTCGTTTATATACAGATTTGTATAAGCATTCGAAGAGGCTCAATGTGGCTCTTGGCGTCGCAAATCCGTCTTGTTAATCAAAATTGGCGGATATTTTCGCAGATCTTGGGGGTATTAACAATCAAAGCATCGAAGAACAGGCAAAACAGTCCCTCGATGGCTCACTAAATTGACTCAATAAACACCGTCTTTATGCATCAACTAAGCACTAACCAAACGGGCTATTTCATCCCCTAACGCCTGCGTACTGGCATCGCCGCCCATATCACGAGTCAAATGTTGGCGCTGTTTAATCGCTGTTTCTACTGCGGACATAATCGAATCATGCATTTCAGGACATCCCAAATGCTGCATCATCATGGCGGCTGCCCAAATTGTACCAATCGGGTTGGCAATATTTTGCCCTGCGATATCAGGTGCTGACCCATGAACCGGCTCAAACATCGATGGGAATTGTTTTTCTGGGTTAATATTGGCTGAGGGTGCAATCGCAATAGTTCCTGTACAAGCAGGCCCTAAATCTGACAAAATATCGCCAAATAGATTTGACCCTACAATCACATCGTAGAACTCTGGCATTCTCACTAAGTTTGCAGCAAAGATATCAATATGAAATTGGTCAACTTTGATATCTGGGTATTGCTTCGCCATTTCGGCTACACGGCTATCCCAATAAGGCATTGAATGAAATAGCCCATTGGATTTCGTCGCTGAACTTAAATGTTTTTTTTCACGTGACTGCGCCAAATCAAAAGCATATTTTAAGATACGGTCAGTGCCTTTACGGGTAAAAACGCTTTGTTGCAGTACCATTTCTTCATCCGTACCTTCGTACTGAATGCCGCCAATCGCAGAGTATTCCCCCTCAACGTTTTCGCGCACGACATAAAAATCAATATCTCCCGGTTTTTTATCTGCTAATGGGCATCTAATGCCATCAAATAAACGAACAGGACGCAAATTAACATACTGGTTAAAAGCACGACGGATAGGTAATAACAGCCCCCATAACGAAATATGATCAGGAACACCAGGGAACCCTACCGCACCGAGAAAAATCGCATCAAATTTTTTTAATTGTTCTAAACCATCTTCAGGCATCATACGCCCTGTACGGTGATAGGTTTCACACGACCAATCAAAATGGGTAAAGTTAAGTTTTACATTGTGTTTATTGGCTGCCGCTACTAATACTTTTAATCCTTCAGGGATCACTTCGGTACCAATACCATCACCAGGAATAACCGCTATGTTAAATTGTGACATTGTGAAAACCTCTGATAAATGAATTATGTCTGTTTGTTCTCCAGTTTAGGGGTTGCTGTGATAAAGTATAGATATGAAGTGTAATCCTTAGGTTTACAAACTATGAACAAGCTTCCTTCGTTAGAGGATATCCGCGTTTTTGTCACGGTTGCCCGTTTGATGAGTTTCTCTCAAGCCGCATCACAGCTGTTGGTATCCCCAGCTTATGTTTCTAAACGCATTAAGTTGCTAGAAGAAAATTTAGGACAAACTTTATTTTTTAGAACGGCTCGCTCAATTAAGCTGACTCACGAAGGGCAAATTATTTTACGTAGCAGTGAAGTGATGCTAGCTGAATTGGAACAGATGCAACAACAACTCAACGCCTGTCGCGAAGAGATCCGCGGCAATCTACGTATCAGTTGTAGCACAGGGTTTGGCAGTACTTATATTAACCCGTTTATACTCACATTACGGGGGAGTCATCCTTTATTAGGCATTGATCTCACTTTGACCGATAAGTCTGTCGATATTATTAGTGAAAACATTGACGTTGATATCTGTATTGGCGGTACGATAGCTGAGCAATTTATTGCTAGGCGAATTGCACGGAACCAGCGTATTCTGTGCGCTTCTCCAACCTACTTAGCAACACACGGCTACCCAAAATACCCACAAGAACTGGAACAAAAGCACTTTTGTATTGCGATTAAAGAACGTAACCAAGCCCCCGCGGTATGGAAGCTTGAATACCAGCAAGAAAGTATGACGGTCACTCCCAATAGCAAATTAACCGTCAATAATGGTGAAGTCGCCAAGCAATGGTGTTTAAGTGGTGAAGGGATCCTATTGCGCTCCCAATGGAGTGTGCAGCCTGAGTTACAGTCAGGCCAATTAGTACGAGTGTTACCGCAATGGCATCAAACTGCAGATGTTTATGCTGTATATTCGAGAAGTCTCCGAACGAGTGCTAATCTTAGAGTCTTTATCGAAAATCTAGAGCAATACCTTGCTACTCACTTATCACATGGTTTTTAGTTAACTCCATAAGTTATAAGGTAAACATGAATTGATGACAGAAACAGAGACATTCAAAGAACGTTTGTTGAAATTGCTAAAACAGAAAAAAATGAGTCAATTAAAAGCCGCTGAAGCCCTTGGTGTTTCCCGAACGGCGGTTAACAAATGGACGAAAGGCGGCATGATTGATGAAGATAATCTTGAAAGGCTCGCCACGTTATTGGATGTCGACAAGATATGGTTGAAATACGGTGAGTATACCAATAACCAAGTCACTGTTAGCAATTCAGGCGTCATGCGCAACATCAACGAAGTCCATCTTCAAGAATCCGCAGATATCGTGACCTGGGAGTGGGACTTATTAACTGGGGAATTGAACTACTCGGACAACGTTGAAGCCGTTTATGGTATCAAAATCACCAGTAATGAAGATTTCTGGGCTTTAATGAGCCATGACTCCAAAGAAAAATTGGTTAATGGATATTCCAAAATTATTCGTGAAGGCGGTGCCCATGAAATGGATTTTAAAATTAACTGGGAAGGCGATTACCGTTGGATCACATCCCGAGCAACAGGAGTCAGAGGCCCTAATGGCAAAGTGACAAAGCTGGTTGGGATCAGTTTAGACAACACCGAACGTAAAAATACCGAACTACGCCTACGTAAAATCAAATGCTATTTTGATGTATTATTATCTCATTTCAATCACTTAGTCGTATTTACAGATAAAGCAGGCGAAATATTAGCCAGCAACTTACACAATCAATCGACTGAAATAGATTACCTTGAGCTACAACGTTTATTATATCAATTAGTGATCAACCATAAGTCATGGTTAGATGAAGTATTTCGTACAGGGCGTGGTCAAATCGTATTTCAAGACAAACAAATTACGGCTTATCAATACTTTAATGATGAAAAACAGCCTTTTTTAATGTTTGAATTAAAAGATATTTAAAACAGGTATTTTGCCCCACTTATGGCCTAAGCGGGGCAACTTTGATTATAAATCAAGGACTAATCGTTTAGATTTAGCTCGCGAAACGCACAACATCATCGTTTTCTGCTCAGCTTTTTCATCATCATCGAGGTAGTGGTCACGATGATCAGCTTCTCCCTCAAGTATTGCCGTTTCGCAAGTTCCACAAACCCCATTACGGCATAAACATTCCACGTTAATGCGCTTATCTGCTTCGATTACCTGCAAAATAGACTCATCTTTACCGACTTCTAAACTAAAGCCTGAGCGTTGGAAATAGACTTCAAATGAGTCCCCTTCGCTGGCAACTTCGCCAAAATTTTCAAAATGAACCTGTGATTCACCCAAGTGCTGATGACCCTTTTCAATCACCTCATTAATTAATGATTGAGGGCCACATACATACAGATGGCTATTACTTCCTTGTGCTTTAACTAACTGTTCGACAGACATTCGCTGCCCTTGGCTACCGTCATAAAGAAATAAACGCGAGCCAATACGCTGTTGTAAATGTTCAAGAAATGCCGCCGTTGTACTATCACGAAAACAGTAATGAAGTTCAAAATCCATTCCATTTTCTTCTAATTCATAGAGATAAGAGAGAAAAGGCGTGATCCCAATCCCACCGGCGATCAAAATATGCTTACATTGGTTATCCGGTGCTAACGAGAAAAAATTCTGTGCTGGGGACAGATACAAGCTATCCCCTGGCGATAGCTGCTCATGCATAAATGCAGAACCACCTTTCGAGTTTTCATCACGCAAGACAGAAATACAATAGCTGCCACACTGCTGCGGGTCGCTGATTAACGAATATGCACGTTGTAAACCAGCCTGCTCGCCCATATGAACGGTAATGTGACTGCCTGCGCTAAAAGGCATTAGCGCGCCCTCTTGTGCAACAAACTCGAACATTTTAATATTTGGGCTAATTTGCTCAATTCGACTGACATTGACTGCAATTTTTTGTTGGTTCATCACAGTGCCCCTCTCATCATTCAATATCTAAACACAGATACTTAGTACTTAAATAATCCTCAATACCATATCGAGAGCCTTCTTTTCCTAAACCTGATTGTTTCACTCCACCAAAGGGAGCAACTTCATTAGAAATTAAGCCTGTATTGATACCAACCATGCCACTTTGTAGTTTTTCAGCTACACGATATACACGACTCACATCACGAGAAAAGAAATAAGCCGCTAAGCCATAAATCGTATTATTGGCGCGAGTAATCACTTCATTTTCATCACTAAAACGAATCAATGTTGCAATGGGACCAAAAATTTCCTCATGAACAATCTTCATTGAGTCATCAACATCAACAAGGACTTTTGGATTAAAGAAATTGCCATACTCCGCTACTTCATTACCTAAGGTTAATTGGCGTGCACCTCTCGCTAATGCATCCTGCAACAACTCATTCATACCATCAATGGCACGTGTCGTTATCATAGGCCCAATATCAGTTCCTGCTTTAAGGCCATTACCGACTTGCAATTTAACGACTTCTGCAATGAACTTGGTCTGAAATTCATCGAAAATAGTATCTTGAATATAAAAACGGTTCACACAAACACAGGTTTGCCCACCATTGCGAAATTTGGCTTGAACCGCACTTTTTACCGCTTTATCGATATCAGCATCATCAAAAACAATAAAAGGCGCATTTCCTCCCAGTTCGAGTGATGTTTTCTTAATCGTCGATGCGCACTGCTCAGATAGAACTCGGCCAACTTGCGTTGAACCGGTGAACGAAAATTTACTGATAAGCTCATGTTTAGTTAGACGTTCGCCTAGAATGCGAGAGTCCCCAGTAATGACGTTAAATATTCCAGCAGGAATGCCCGCTTCATCTGCTAACTGTGCTAAGGCAAGCGCCGTAAAAGGCGTTTCTGTTGCAGGCTTAATGATGATACTACAACCTGCGGCCAGTGCTGGTGCTGCTTTACGGGTGATCATCGCTGCGGGGAAATTCCACGGAGTAATCGCACTACACACACCGATCGGTTGTTTAATCGTTGAAATGCGGTTACTTCCCACTGTTTGCGGGATGGTTTCCCCATAAACACGTTTCCCCTCTTCCGCAAACCATTCAATAAAGGAAGCTGCGTAGCGAACTTCACCTTTTGCCTCATTCAGTGGCTTACCTTGCTCGAGCGTCATTAAACGCCCAAGATCATCAACATGGGCTTCAATCAGCTCAAACCAGCGGCGTAGAATGATAGAACGCGCTTTAGCAGTCAGCTTACTCCAACCTTCCATTGCAGAATGGGCATATTCAATCGCCTCATCCACTTGTGTTGCAGACAGGCTGGGGATCGTTCCCAGCACAGATTGGTCAAAAGGATTAGTCACAGGGATTTTTTTATCTGAATCAACCCATTGCCCATTGATGTAACATGACTGACGAAATAGTGCAGGGTGAGTTAAATGATGCATTTGTGACTTCTCCTTTTATTTTTATAATAAATAACGTGATTACTCAGTGTGCGCACCAGCGACGATTTTATGGAAATGGGCAACGCCGTGCTCGCTGATCCCGCTACGTTGCCTATCTGCCATAATGCGGCCTTGGCCACGATAACCCCGTGAGCGTAATCCTTTTTGTACGCTTTCTACCAAGCGCAGATCTTCTGGGCGGAATACGGTGCGATACCATTCCACTAAGTTTTTCTGATATTCAGTCAGTTCTTCATTGAGGAAATAAATATCATAGTGCTGCAAGGTTTCCCCTGCGTTCACTGGAAACTCATAAATTACCGTCATGAAATCCCCGCCTGGAGGCATATTGAACATGGTGCTTGGCCAAATCCAAAAACCAAAGAAACGTGGGTCTAAAACAGATTCATCAAACTGATAGGAGGATTCAGAGGGTTTTGCCTTGCCAATTTGAACAGTCCAATTATCCAATAATTGGTGTTCGTATACGTTGACATCCACGGAACTGGCGAAACTCACATGATTGGTTGGGCAGTGATAACATTCAATATAGTTATCAACGATAGTTTTCCAATTAGCAGGAGTATGGCTAACAAAACGCGCTGCCAATTTTAAATCGCTAATGACTCCACAAGCTTCTTGCATTTTTTCGGCTAAGCCAGGAAGTTGCTCTTCAATAGGCTGAGGATCACCTACAGTCATATTTACATAGATAAACCCTGCATGTTCAATAACATGGAAGCTACTTAATGACATTGCATCGGCTTCAAAATTATTCACATTTTCACAATTAGTCGCATGTGCTAATTGGCCATCTAGCTTGAATGCCCACGCGTGGTAAGGGCAAGTAATCACATTTTTGACTTTGCCACTTTCACCGCTGATCAACTGGTGTCCACGGTGTGGACATACATTATAAAAACCACGTAATACATCATCACGACCACGAACAATCACAAGGCTTTCGCCAATGAGCTCACGAGTGATATAGGAATTTTTTTCTTTTACTTCACTAACATGAGCGACACAAACCCATGAATTAGCAAATATTTTTTCTTTTTCATACTCAAAAATATCATTAGACGTGTAATAACGCGCAGGGATTGTCCATGCGTTATCAATATCAAGGTGATCATTAATCGAAATGACTTTAGCTGCATTGCTCATAATTGCCCTCACTTATGTAAACTTATAGTTAACATCTTTTTTGAGAATGTTAATGCAGATCGCATTAATGATCAAATGAAATATTGATAATTTTTTAACCAAAAATATTTAAATCAACAATATCAAACAGTTAATACAATCATCCACAACTCACCTGTTAATGATTAGTTAATTTCTTGTTGACTGCACAATCTTTGCATGGCTATTCTTTGTAAACCAAAAGTAGCATCCAACAAAAAAGTATCCTTAAAACACAACGAGTATTCCCTGCAAGCCAACTCTCATAAAAGAAAAATAAGTGAGCAACTGGAGAAGAGGTATGATGAATCATAAAAAATCCGTATTTTACGTGTCGCTAGCTTTTAGCCTAGCGTTAATCAGTTTTGGTGCATTTATTCCTGATAAGCTGGAAGCTTTTTCAAATTCCGCCTTAAGTTTTATCTATAACAATCTAGGTTGGTTTATTCTAGGTTCCGTTTTTATCTTTTTCAGCTTCTGTATGTTTCTTGGTTTTTCCAAATTTGGTCACATACGCCTTGGCGATGATAATGACAAACCGGAATACCGTACAGTCACTTGGATTGCGATGTTATTCAGTGCCTCAATTGGTATAAGTTTGATGTTCTGGGGGGTAGCAGAGCCTGTTTCCTATTATATCAGCCCGCCGATTGGCCAAGGTTCAACCGAACAGTCTGCTAAAGCAGCCATGCAATATGTCTATCTGCATTGGGGTGTTTCTGCATGGGCCTGTTATGCGCTTGTCGGTGTAGCTTTAGGCTATTTCCAATTTAGAAAAAAACTACCATCTTCACTCAGCTCTGTTTTCTATCCATTGATTGGGGATCGGATCTACGGCTCTGTCGGGAAATGGATCAATATATTGGTGATGTTATCCGTCGTCATTGGTATCGCCACATCATTAGGCTTTGGTACACTACAAGTTAACAGTGGTATGAATTACTTATGGGGATTGCCCATTAGTATTTATGTACAAATTGGTTTGATTGCTATTATTACTGTTGTTTATATTGCTTCGACGATTTCCGGATTACAAGGGGCAATAAAACACCTATCAAACTTAAATATCATACTTGCTCTCGGATTAATGGCATTTATCTTTCTATCTGGCCCAACCCAAACTATCTTAAAAGTTTTATTCCAAGGTATTGGAGACTACGTCCAAAATTTTGTCAGTATGTCGTTTCGCACAGAACCCTATAATGACGGTACTTGGATTGCTAACTGGACACTGTTTTACTTTGGTTGGTGGATAGCATGGGCACCGTTAGTTGGCAGCTTTGTGGCTCGTATTTCGAAAGGAAGAACAATCAAAGAATTTATGATTGGCGCAGTATTTATTCCTGTATTAAGTGCTTTTGCTTGGTTTGCCGTCATGGGTGGTTCTGCCATCCATTTAATTCAAAACTTAGGGCAAACAGCACTAGCAGATGCTGTAAAAACCGATGTCACATCTGCACTGTTTAAGTTCTTAGATTATTTCCCTGCATCGACATTTATTAGTGTCTTAGCTATTGCCTTGGTACTGATTTTCTTTATCACATCAGCTAACTCGGCGGTATTTGTACTGGGAATGGTCAGTGAAAATGGGAACCCAAATCCATCTCATGTCACTAAAACCATTTGGGGTATCATTATTGCAGCAATCGCGATCGTACTAATTATGACCGGCGGATTATCCGGTTTGCAATCTGCACTGGTCGCCATGGCTGTACCGTTATCCATCATGATGCTAATTATGTGTTATTCCACCTATAAAGGCCTCAATGAAGAAGTTAACGCACAAGCTGCGGCAAAAAAAGAGTTAAAAGATAATATCCAACTAATTAATAAACCTATTCTTCCTGAAATTGAAAAATAGTCGTCCATAAAAGCACAAAACCCCAATATGTTATGACACATATTGGGGTTTTAATTATATTAATAATAAATTATTCGGTACTTAAATTTATTCATCAGAAAATAGAGTCAAAGCAAGTACTAAAGCATCTTCTCGGCCTTTTTTAGCAGGGTAGTAATCTTTACGTACCGTCACTTGGTGAAAACCTAGCTTATCGTATAGATGCAAAGCAGATGCATTTGATTCCCTCACTTCTAGCCATAACGTGAGAATGCCTTTCTTTACAAGTTCTTCGATGAGCTGTTCTAGCAACAAACGGCCATAGCCTTTCCCTTGGTAATCAGGGTGTATGGCAATATTAAACAAAGTCGCTTCATCAAGAACACACTGTGTTATTGCATAACCAATAATCTGATTATTAACGGATATTTTTATGTTATGGTACTTTTCCCCTTGGTTCCCATAAAAAACTCGCTCAGTCCATGGAAAATCATGGCTTAACTTCTCAATTAAGTAGGCGGTTGCGAGATCAGATTGCTTTAGTGTTGAAATTTTCATCATATTGATAAATTTGTTTCCATAGTGCCCGTTTAGCGCTATAGCTTGTACTTAGCTCAGACAAAACAGGTGAAGTAAACATGACTTTTGAACCTTCAGGCTGGATTTCATCACCTAATACCCAACATGGTGTTATTATTGGTGTTGGGATTAAACCTAATTGCTCTGAATTGACACAAACCACATCGTCCTGTGCAATATTCATGGAAAGAAAAATATCTTTTAGCAATTGGCTATTTAAATCAAGGTTCTCATCAGTAATAATAATAAGCTTAGTCGACGCTGGGATCCTTACACCACGCTCACCACGTAACACGGCAGGATTTCTCACCATCCATTGAGTGATCCCCATTTGTTCTAAAAGCCTGTCACGTCGTGTCATTTGATTTTCCAGTCGCAATTTTACAACCACATCTTATCAAAGGGGATTAATAGCGCCAACAGAGCAATGCTATTTCTCTTATCTTTGGTAAGATGGTCATCGGTTTTTTTATTATTTTAGGAGATTGACAGAATATGTCATTACTGACACCTGCCAGCGAAGTTATTCAGCGCCATCTCGAACATTTTACAGATCGTCATGTCATTTTGGCTGGTGACATTCAGGATGAACTCGCTGCAACCTTAGAAGCAGCTAGTGTTCGTGTCATCACCAACCAGTATCATCACTGGCAACGCTTACAACCGTTAATGGGCGATATGGCGTTATTCGCTGCCACAACACCCGCGGAATTTATCCAGCCTTGCGATACTCTCATTTATTTTTGGCAAAAAAACAAGCAAGAAGCCTGTTTCCAACTCGATGACCTCTGTACTCACCTCGCTGCGGGTAGCCAAATTTTTATCGTTGGCGAAAACCGTAGTGGTGTTAAAAGCGCCGAATCCATTATGGAAGGGATCGCTAGCTTACAAAAAATTGACTCAGCACGCCGCTGTGGCTTGTACTATGGTGAATTAGAACAACCGACAACCTTTGATATTGCTCGCTGGTGGCGTCATTATCAGATTGATAATGTTAGAATTAACGCACTACCAGGGGTATTTAGCCATAATGAGCTTGATATCGGTAGTGATCTATTGTTATCAACGCTAACTGATCCAATGAGCGGCGATCTGCTTGATCTAGCTTGTGGTAATGGGGTGATCGCCGCAGTTCTCGGTTCGCAAAACCCAGAGCTAAAACTCACCTTAAGTGATGTGAGTGCGTCTGCGCTCGATTCCGCTGCATCCACTCTTGAGGCAAACAAACTGGCCGGCGAAATCATCGCAAGTGATGCTTACTCAGATATTAACGATAAATTTGATTGGATTATTTCTAACCCTCCATTCCATGATGGCCTAAACACCAGTTATCGTGCGGTTGAAAATATGATTTACCAAGCCCCTAAATACCTGAAAAAAGGTGGCCGTTTGCGGATCGTCGCGAATGCTTTCTTACCGTATCCTGATTTACTCGATAAAGCATTTGGAAGCCATGAAGTGCTTGCCAAAACGGGAAAATTCAAAGTTTACCAAGCGGTTAAGCGTTAGTTTATTCGCGAATGAATTAAACTAAAGCACAATTTTTCATACGACTTAATGGCGGGTGAACCCTCACCGGCCATTTTTTCATCAATCAAAAATACTACATAAAAAAATTATTGACGTTCGTCGAAATTAGCCTAAAATCCGCACCACATTATTGCTGGCTAGAAGCATTGATGAATCAAAGTTTAGTTAGGTATTGCGAGGGTGGCGGAATTGGTAGACGCGCTAGCTTCAGGTGTTAGTGTCCTATGGACGTGGGGGTTCAAGTCCCCCCTTTCGCACCACTAACTTTGGATAAATCACATTAATGTAGTATTGATGTGACAGTAGTATTGATGTGACAGTATTGCGAGGGTGGCGGAATTGGTAGACGCGCTAGCTTCAGGTGTTAGTGTCCTTCGGACGTGGGGGTTCAAGTCCCCCCTTTCGCACCACTGGTCAGTCATTTTTTTATAACGTCCTGCCCTTTTGACCTTCTCTGTAATGCTAACGCTGTCTTATTTGCCTTTTACTATAAGACAATAGTAAATCATTTGAATAAACCGTTATATTGAATACCATTCAATTATCAATATCTTTCGATACCACTTTCTTCTGTTCTATTTAATTATTAATTAGATTATAGAGCTACCGTTGTAGTACAAAGGCCATCATAAAACATGCAAGTGAAATCACAGCTGGGATAATCAATAAACGACGAGAACCGCGATTAAATAACATCCCTGCAGTTGCTACCATCATGATAATCATAATGATTTTTAGATTATCTAAGCCCATATTATTGAGTACATAAGCAATGCTCAACAATATCACAGCAAAGACTCCCCAAAGGCCAGCGCCTATACGCTTTAAACCTGTGGTTTTTGATATGCTAGTTGGCATAGTGACCTCAACACTTTTAAATGATAATGATTATCAATAATATCTAGTTTTTAGTAAATTTCAATGCTTTTTTTATTCCACTCCCTATAAATTAACACTTATTTTACAAAATAAAAACTTACGAAAATAGATAAATAAAATGAATATCTTCGGGCTCTAATGCAAATAATTCAGGATCAGGTTGTGCAATTAAGGTGCAGCCTAGGTGTTGATAAAAGTGCACTGTATTTTCTGAAGGCGTCGCAGAAATATATAAGCCCTTTGCCCCTTTTTGCATCGCCATTTCAGCGCATTGTTGGAATAACATCCCTGCTAAACCTTGGTCACGGTACGAGTGGCTCACATGCAGGAAAGATAATTGCAGTAAATTTTTTTGCTCACCGCGCCACACATTATCTAAACTTGCGGCAGCAATTAGCTTGCCCTGCTCAAAAACCCCAAGAAATATCGCCCCTTGGTCATAACTTTCCAACAAATGAGGGGTATAGGCTTCAGGTTCACCTTCTGGCCAACCTTTCATATCAAACCGTTGTTTGGATAGCACCAATTCGCCATTTTGATACAGATAAAGGTTTTCAATTAATTCAGTGCGGTCGATAGACCAAACAGATGGGATTTCATCTCGTTGTAGTTCGCGAACTTCTCTCATTATGCCATTCTCATTATTTGTGCCTATGAAGAAGCACATTTATTGTTATCAGATGATTCAATTTCTCAAGATAACGGATAAAAAAAGAAGTGCAAATATTTAGTAAGTTTATTGAGGAACGGTTGAAAAATAAGGAGAAAATATACTAGAAAATAAAAAAATCCCCCGCAACATCCTATTGCGGAGAATTTTCACTACAGGGTTGGTTTATTGCTTCAATCCCATTGCATCGCGCATGGTAAAGAACAAATCAGTTTGGTCAGTTAGACCCATTACATTTGCCGCATGTGGGCCATAAGCCGCCACACGTAACTGAGCACCGGTGTGCTCTTGAGAATCATCTTCTTCAGAGTTACCGTAATTTACCACCATCACAGAGCCGTCTTTAGTAATCAACGCTTGCGTTAAGCCCGTTGATTTTGTTCCTTCTGGAATAATTTGGCTTGAATGTGAATGGTCAGCAGTCACGATAACTAATGTATCACCATGTTTTTTAGCGAAATCTAAGCCGACTTGTACAGCTTGGTCGAGAGCAACAGTTTCACCAATTTGGCCACATGGGTTTGCTTTATGGTCTTGCTTATCGATAGAGGCACTTTCAACCTGCAAAAAGAAACCATTTGGATTGACTTCTAACAGCTCAATCGCTTTTTTCGTCATTTGAGCCAATGTTGGTGCATTAGGGTCTAACTTCGCATTCGGTTTACATTCCAATGGCGCATTGTTGATATTACCGTAGTGAACCGCTTTCGGGCCTTCCCATGCAACGGTCATGTTACCATCATGGAATAAGCCCAGAACGGGTTTATCTTGATTTGCAACTTTGATGCTGTCTAATGACTTAGCATCACGCACAATATTATACCCACGCTCAATCGCCTGTTGCTCCAACGTTTTACCTTTGTAGTCACCCGCCTTTGCTTCTTGTTTGAAGCTCTTAGCGCCACCACCAAGCGTGACATCAGGACGAGTTACCAACAGTTGTTCTGAAATTGAACCACGACCGCCATTTTCTAGCGCGTTAGCCGCACATTTTTCTGTTGTTTCCTCAGGGCCATAACATTTACGCGCACTCACATGCGAAAATTGCGCAGCAGGCGTTGCATCTTGAATCTCGGAAGTTGTGACGTTACCCGTCGCTTTACCATTACGTTTAGCTATCTCAATTAATGTTTCATGATCATTACCAAATACATCAATCCCTAACGCACCATTGTAGGTTTTCACACCGGAAGACCACGCGGTGGCAGACGCCGCAGAGTCAGTTACATAGTCGGGTTTTTGTGTTTTTTTATCTAACGCATAATGGGTATATTGGCCTGTGATTGGCAAGGCATCGATACCTTTAAAGAACCCTGAAGCGCCTTCTGCATAGTTACGAGCAACAGTAATCTCAGAGTCCCCCATACCATCACCAATAAATAAAATCACATTTTTGGCTTGGCCATTGTGAAGTGCGGCTTTCATGATATCAGTTTGCTCTGTCGCTAAACGACGCGCACCACCAAATTTGGTAATATCACCTTGAGCCGCACGGTTTTCTGACACCGCATCATTTTTATCAGCCGCGTAGGCAGGGACTGTACTCCCTAAAATTAAAGCACTTACCGTGACAGCTAAAAGGGATTTCATAAAATTACCAGTCATAACTGTTTCCTTGCCAATCAATAATGAAAAGAGAAGATGTATATTTCAAATAATGAAAGGCATGCTAAAGGAGCTAGATGACAGTTGAATGACGCTTTTATGGCGAAATGAAGACGTTAGTCATAAATGTGAAAAAGCAGCTAAATATAAGCTGCTTTTTGTGAATGAGCATTAGGGCTATTTACCATTGTGACGCAAGTTGGTTTGTTCCCTCATAAAGCGTTTCACACCAAGAAACGTAGTCGTGCCCGCTAGGGAGTTCAATGGCATCAACTTGATAACCTTTATGTTTTAGAACATCGAATAACCGGTAGTGGTTTTGAATAATTCCCCCCCAACTACCACGTTGTTCAAAAAGGCCAGCCTCAAGGAAAAAACGGATCGGTTGTGTTGGCATCATTTCGATTTCACGAATCAACCATTCAGGGTCTTTATCCTTCGGAGCCCACCAATAAGATCCTGACATGCTAATGACATTACCGAAAACTTCAGGATGCTGTAACGCATTCCATGTCGCCCCAAGCCCTCCATAACTGGAACCCGCAATAATCGTATGGCTTGCAGGTGCTTGAATTCCCATTTCCGCGAGTTGGGGCATAAGTTCATCCGCCAGCAACTTAGGAAAGGCATCATTAGGAGGAAGCTCATCACCACGACGCGCTGAATTGATGCTATCCACAAACACAATATTCATAGCAGGAAAATTCCCCTGATTTATCCACTTATCAAAGAATTTCTCCATCTGATAGTCTTTCAGGTAAATTTGCCCATCTAATAACACCAATAGCGCCGGAGCTTTCATTGGTATATTAGGCTGATAAACCGTTATTTTTCTTTCGTTTTTTAATACCTGGCTCGTCAACGTAAATGTCTCTAAACGGCCTTTAATCTGCCTGTTTTCTACATCAGGGAAGTGACATTGGCGTATGTTCGGTACCAATGATAACAACGAAAAACGGTTATATTTATCGACGCGTTGCGAAGGAATAACATGAGAATTATAAGGATCAGACTGCGCTGTGACTAAAATCGCTTTACGTTGAGCAAAGCCGCCCTCAGGCACAGAAGGTATATCCGGTGCAATTTTATATTGTGATAACGTATCATTAGGAATGATAAAAGAACGATACCAAATATCCGTTCCCGCCAAGTGGGCCATTCTTTCGTGATTACCTGACGGCGCCCCTAGAATATAGGCATTTGCTTTCGCGCCACGCCAAAGAAATGTCACGCGTTTTTGTCGATTTGAAAACGCCTCAACTAGTGGTGTTCCTTGGGCGGTGACAGCTTGCCAAAATGCGCTTGTATCACCATTTTGATAATGTTCATCAAGCAAACTTTGCAGCATCGGGCTAATAGGTTCATTATCTTTTTTAATGGCTAAAGGCTGGTACTGGCTGATGTCAAACTTTAATTGCCAAGGTTTACCCGGCTCACCATTCAACGCTAGATAATAAACCCCATTTTCTGATACTACATAATCCGCGCTATGGGGCTCTTGTACTGAACCATACTCTTGCAATGCACGCACTGGCTGCTTATTGGAATCCAATAACAGGACCTTGGAAAGACCTTCACCACGTTGTTTTATAAAATCTTGCTGTGATACTTCAAAAGATAAGCAACTATGACCTTCGCTATCATGCACCCCTTCAGCAAAGGAAAGCTCAGATAAACGTATGCAGTCAGAATGCGTTGCCATTGCAGCAGATGACAACAACATACAACCTAAAAGAGGCAAAGATTTCACATCAAATTCCAGCAAGTCAATTGATAATAATTATTACTATCAAAAAACTCTTTTAAACTCAATGGCTCACAGCACGTTTTTCCATCAGTTGGTTAATTAACTGCAGCGCACTCAATAAATAATAACGTTGTTTTTGTATTAATCTCAAATAACGACGAGTCGCTGGGATGCGGCTCACCATTTCTGATGCCGTATAAGGCTCTATTTCACAACGCCAACGGCCACTGCTAAACTCTATCTTGCAATGATTAAATTCCAGCTCTTCTAATGTTTGCCGAATAACGGGATATTCATTCAACCACTCGATAACTTTATGACCATCCATTTGTTTCGATACGAAATGGATATGTTTTTTCTTTATACTCCCACGGGTTTTTACTTCAATTGTTGCATTGATATCATTAGTACACTGGCCAGATACCGCAAAGCGGCTATATACGATAAAAGCGAGAAACAATTTTCTTGGTCGCTCAGTTACCTCAATGGTTAGCTCAGGCTGAGGCTGTACAAGGAGCACTCCGGGTGCTCCCCACTCACATGGATAAGGCGCCATGTCCTTTTCAACACGGTTAAGTGTCAATCCTGTTTGATATCCGGCAGGCAAACGTTGCTGAGTGAGCTTACCGATTCTTTCCCACAAAGATGGTTTAGGCGAGGTTACGTAATGGCTCAAGTTGGCCTCCTTCCATTTCTTCATCAGCAAAGGAATTCGATAAAACGGATTCAACATCTACAGGTTTAAATGGGTTAACTTTCTGTACGAAAACAGTCCAAATTAATGCATATCCTGCTGTTAAACCTAACATAATGGCAAAGGGAATATAGACATCCGACTTATTCATGCCAGGAGGAGTGATATACACAATAGCTAAAATAATTCCGACACTCGAAATAATTTGCGGTATAGGGAAAAAAGGCGAACGATAGGCACGATGTAAGTCAGGTCGACGAATGCGCAATAACACCACTGAAATCGTTACCAACAAGTAAGCCGTCCCCCAAGAACACACTGCCGCCAGTACCAATGGAATGATACGGTCAAGGTCACCTTGAATAGCAAAAGCGTGCAAACATGGGATCATCACAGCGACTAAAATACCGAATACCGGGGTTTTGAAACGCGGGTGTAAATAAGCAAAAATGCGTGGTAATGCCCCATCAAGCGCCATTCCATAAAGAATACGCGGAACCGCTGCCATTAACGTATTAATGGTTGCTCCACCAGCCAATAATAATGCGACACCTATCCAATACTTCCCAAACTCACCCATGACAATTTCGGCGAATGCAGGGATTGCCATCGGTGTTTCAAGTAAGCGTGTGCCTGTTTGTGGGTCAACGACCACATTTTCCACTTGGTTCGCTAGAGCTGCACCGAATAACACCATACAGAGTGCGACGCAGAATAAACCCGTGGTCATCGCGCGAGGGATCACCTTGGCAGAATTTTTAATTTCAGGCGCCATTGGAGTAACAAGTTCACAACCAACAAACATGAACATTGCCATCCCCACAAAACTAAGGATGAGAGTTGGATCCGTATTGAGTGGCTGACCAAACCAACCGTCCATATCGACATGAAACGGCAACATCAAACCGCTCACACTAAAAATCACTAACGTAGACCACATGGCAAATGTCAGTACAACCTCGACCTTACCAAAGGCCTCAATACCAAATGCATTTAAAATCCCAAACGTGACCACTAATCCCACGCCGACCATCCAAGATGAATTACTGGTCTCTAGGACAGTATTAAGATGCTCAAAGTTAACGAGCGCCATAATTCCTGAAAGGATCGTTTCGGCAGTTCCTGCAAACACATGCACAATCAAATAAGCCGAAAGTGCGCCAGTTATCGCCCAAAAACGCCCCATTCCGCACGATATATAGTCATATACCGACCCTGAAGTTGGTAGAATAGCCGCAGCCTCCGAAAATGTGGTTAGCTGAGCTTGCATCATAATGAAGCTGAATAACACCGCTAGGGCGAATGTATCACCACCAATACCGAATCCACTCGTAACGGTTAAAATAACGGGGCTAGCCATAATCAAGCCGGCAGAACTCGCCAATGTGGTCGGAAAGCCAACTTTCCCTTTTTCTAAATGTGTCGACAATTTTGAGGATAAATTCATTTTACATCCCTCTCACTCTCTACTCAGCCATAAATGTGAATTTTTTGTAAAAACAAAGTAACTACATATCCACTATAGAAATAAGCCTAAACAAGCTGCTATCGTCCTAAAGAACGATACCTAGAGAGAGGGGAAATAAAATACAACTCGCGAAAAGTACCCATATTTTGAAGGGCAAAAAAAATAATCAAAGTAATATCAATATATAGCAAATAAATTACTCATTAATATATTAATAAACAACTCCCTAAAGATACCAAAAAGCACCAAATCAATATTTATGGGGTTTTCATCAGTTTTAAATACTGTTATCAACTTCACGTTATTAATATGTTTATTTTATGTTAACCGCATTAAGAGGCATGATAATAATTCGATTAATACGCAAGGGAATATGATGACTTCACCATTATTCGAGCCTCATCAACAAACATTAATTGATTGCTGCCTAAATACCATTGCTCATATTATTCCGGTTTCCGCATTGGTGTATTACCTCGTGAATGATCATTGCCAGCCAGATAACTACGTTCTTCATGGGATCTCAGCAAAAATGCACGAAGAATATCTCACTTATTTTCACCAATTAGACCCTTTGCACCCTGACCATTTTCGCAGTGATGACTTACGCTTAGTGAGAATGGATTCTGAAATACGCCAGCAAAATCAGGCTTTTTTCCATGATTTTATGCAGCCAAATAACATGGCTGATATGGCAGAAATATTTATTCGCCGTAAAAATAAAATTATTGCGGGAATTTCGGTGCTGCGAGACAGCCCATTTAGCCAGCAAGAAATCATGCGATTAAATGCTATCTTGCCTGTCGCTGAACTAATGACATTCGATGTGTTACCCGACTCGCTAGTGTCTTATACCCCTAAAGAACAAGAAATCATCCATTTAGTACGGGAAGGCGCAAGTAATAAGCGAATTGCATTATTATTGGGAGTTTCACTATCAACAGTGAAGACCCACTTACGCAATATCTTCACTAAAGCGAATGTGACAAACCGAACCGAGCTTGTATCATCAGGGTTTATCATTCGCCAAGAGAAATGACAATGAATCTAACGGCCACCCGCCGCATCAATAATTGAACCTGTAACATAAGAAGATGCACCACTTAACAGCCATACGATGATTTCAGCAATCTCATGTGGTTCTCCCCCTCTTTTCATCGGTAATTGCGAAGCAACACGGTCAACTCGACCTTCCTCACCGCCATCTTTGTGCATTTGAGTATAAATATAGCCGGGTCGAACGCCATTAACACGTATTCCTACTTCTGCGAGCTCAAGTGACAACCCTTTTGTAATTGAATCTACTGCGCCTTTAGAAGCGGCATAATCAATATATTCCCCTGCTGCACCTAAACGCGCAGCTGCAGATGAAACATTCACAATGGCTTTATCTTTGAATTGATTAAAATGGTAGGCGTGTTTAATAAACTCCCGACAACAAATCAGTAATCCGGTGACATTCGTGGCTAACACCTGATTAATGCGCTCTGCAGTCAGCATCTCTGTATGACACTGCTGAAATAAAATTCCGGCATTATTCACTAAGTAATCTAAGTCACCATATTGTTCTTTGATGGTTGCAAATAATTTAACAACATCATTTTCATCACTGATATCACATTGCAGCGCATTTGCTATCCCCCCCGCAGATTGAATCTCTTGCACAACTTCATCAGCCGCTTGCTGGTGATTTTTATAGTTAATCAGTACATGCATACCAAGGCTGCCCAATTTAATCGCTGTAGCTCGACCAATCCCTCGGCTAGCACCTGTAATCAACACTTTCTTCATACTGTTACCCATAATGAATAATAACGAGCTTTCATCATAACCACGAATAAGCAACGATAGCTATAAAATACAAAAAAAACCGGCACGATGGCCGGGAAATGTTGATTAATTAAATATAAATCGAACACTAATAACGCACCATGACAGATTTTAACTCTGTGTAATACTCAATAAAGGCACTACCAAATTCACGGCCAATACCCGATGATTTAACACCACCAAATGGGACTGCTGGGTCAAGGAAGGTATGCATATTCACCCATACGGTTCCCGCTTCAATGCGCGAAATCATACGCATCGCTTTACTGAGATCATTTGTCCATAAACTCGCAGCTAAACCAAATGGAGTGCTATTCATCATCTCAATAAGTTCTTCTTCATCATCGTAGCTTAAGAAAGTCCCTATTGGCCCAAATGTTTCCTCTTTCATCAATACATCATTTGGGCTATTAGCACGAATAATGGTTGGAGGCACAAAATACCCAGCACCTGCAATGGGCTGACCACCATAAATAATTTCACTGCCATCTTGGCGAGCTTTTTCAAACAGACCTAAGATTTTTTCATAGTGCGCTTTATTTGCCAGCGGCCCCATTTCGGTTGTTTCATCTAATGGAGAACCCACTTTCATCGCAGACAAACGTGTTTTTAGTTCCGCTAATACTTCATCCATCAATTTAGAGGGAATATAGAACCGCTCAGCAGCCGCACAAATTTGTCCTTGATTTAGATATCCCGCTTCAATAATCCCATTAACAATTTTTTCAACCGGTAGGTCAGCTAAGAATGCAGCGCCGTTTTTCCCACCAAGTTCAAGTGTGACTCGGGTTAATTTACCTTCCATCGCTGAGCGCCCTACCGCCAGACCTGTTGGTACTGAACCCGTAAATGTCACTTTAGAACAAAGTGGATGATGAATCAGTGCAGGTCCAACTTCACGACCACCACCATTCACGATATTAATTACACCGTCAGGTACCCCTGCCTCTTTTGCTAATTCCACCACCCTTAGCATAGTTAGCGGGGTAAATTCACTTGGTTTCAACACAATCGTGCAACCGCATGTTAAAGCGGCAGCTAATTTCCAAATGGAAATCATGATCGAAAAATTCCAAGGAATGATACCGGCGACAACGCCAACGGGTTCACGCTGAGTAAATGCAGAATATTTCTCACCATTAAAAGAAGGCAATGAGACATTCAATGTCTCTCCACTGATTTTTGTCGCCCAACCGGCAAAATAACGCAAGAACTGGGCAGATGAGCCCACTTCAAGAAAACGAGATAATTGAATGGTTTTACCTGAACATAACGTCTCTAGCTGGGCTAATTCTTCAAGGTGTTTTTCAAGTAGGTCAGCAAGGCGGTTTAAGCAATTCCCTCTTTCCATTGGTGTGGTATTTGCCCAAACCCCTTTAAATGCGGTATGAGCCGCATCCATTGCGGCATCAACTTCTGCTAAAGTCCCTTCTTTTACTTTAGCAATAACCTGTTCAGTGGCAGGGTTAACAACATCAAAAAAAGTATCGCCCTTGCCAGAAACCGGTAACCCGTTGATAAAATGGCCGTGTTGACGCTTCAAGAACTCGCTGACTTCTGGTAATAGGGTTAACTCACTCATTGTTATCACTCCACTCAATAGAAACTAATTAGGCATTTACACAAGCTAGGTAATGTTTTACGAAGCGTGGTACATCAATTTCCCATAAAACTTCGGTACCTTTCGCAGCAAACCATGTATCACCTTTATGGTATTCAACCGTCACACCGGTTTTCACATCCGTTAACTTCACCGAACCTTCATGGACTGTCGCCATTTCATCAAATGGATACACCATTTTGAACTTACCTTTAGTGCAAGCAAAAATACCACAGGTTAGATTATCCGTTGGTTCACCGTGGATCATCGCAACACTCGCTTGAGGATCGCCTTCAACAACCACAGAACCTAAATTTGTCACGCTACCAATATTTAATAGTTCTGGCAGTGGTTTGTTTAACAGTAATGGACTAATCATAATTTTTTACCTTTAATCGATTTAAATAAACTAGTTAGGCGGATAACGAATTAACGGCGACCTTGCCAATAACCGGATGTTTGATGCATTATTTTTGCCAGTGAAACAATCACATTACGCATGCTATCTTTACCAATAATATTGGCGTGCGGGATAGAACTCATTAAGTCATAACGATGAGAACCTTCTACCATCCCTTCAGCCAGAACTTTGCACACAATCTGGCTAGGCGTAACACCAAAACCTGAATAGCCCTGCGCATAAAACACATTTTTATGTTGTGGTAATGAACCAATTTGTGGAAATAAATTTGCACTACATGCCATTGGTCCACCCCAAGCTAATTCAATTTTGACATCTTTGAGATAGGGAAAGACTTTTAGCATTAGGTTACGATTCCATGCTTTAAGGTCAGATGGAATGTATTCAAGAAAATGCGTTGAACTGCCGAATAAGAGGCGATTTTCATTCGTCACTCGGTAGTAATCAATAACTGGACGAATATCACTATAAGCACCACGGATTGGGCTAATTTGCTCGATCAATTCATCAGGCAGCTCTTCCGTCATTAATTGATATGCATAAGTATTAATGGTCTTAGGGTAAATCGTCGGCTCAAGGCCATTTAAAAATGAATCACAAGCCCACAGCATTTTTTGTGCTTTGACCGTTCCCATCGCAGTTCTAACCTTGATGGTATTACCATACTCAACATTTAATACTTGGCTATTCTCAAATATTTTAGCGCCATATATTTCACTAACCGCTTTCGCTTCACCTAACAATAAGTTCAATGAATGTACATGCCCACCGCCCATGTGTTTGATACCACAGGTATAAGCATCAGAACCAATAATCTGTTTTAGCTCTGAACCACTGTAAAATTCAATTTCTTCCTCAGGATCGACAGACTTGAAATCTTTTAGCCAACTACGCAAAGTCTTTTCTTGGCGCTTATTGCTTCCTAAGTATGCATAACCACGGCAAAAGTCTGCATCAATATCATATTTAGCGATGCGATCACGCATGATCCCTGCGCCCATATTACTGAGTTTAAAAATTGTTTCTAAACCCTCTGGCCCGACATATTTTTTAATTGCATCGATATCATGACCAATACCCGCCATCACTTGGCCGCCATTACGCCCTGAGCCACCGTAGCCAAGATGCCGTCCTTCCAAAATAGCGATATTGGTAATCCCTTTCTCACACAACTCAAGTGCGGTATGGATCCCAGAAAAGCCGCCACCAATAATCACGACGTCAACATCAAGATCTTCCTTTAATGTAGGAAAACGTAAGTCATATTTCTTAGTCGCAGCATAGTAAGTCAATGATTCTACTTGGTTATTCATTATGGATACCCTGTTTAGTATCTTTCGATAGCCTGATTATCTTAACCTTACATTAACAATTACATATCCCTTTAGGGATATTCGAAACATAAAGTTAACAATTGTGATGCAAGTAGAATATTTAAATAATAATAAAATTTATAAAATCAAAAAATATAAGATTATAAACAATTAGTTATATAACCATTACCATATTAATAATGATGATTATTAATTGAATTTTAGTTTATTAAGATCATCTAGACAAAAACAAAAAAATAACGCAGCAATAAAAAAGATAATAGCCATAAAACACTTTTAAATCATTAGGTTAAAATAAATATAAAAACACATTATACTTAGCTTAACCTATTCATTAATAAGTTAAATAATTCAACCTGTGAATTAATACTTAATTTTTGATAGATATTCTTACGGTGATTTTTCACTGTCCCTAAACTAATGAAAAGTGCCTGTGCAATTTGTGGTGAACCTTTGCCCGCTAAGATTAATTCGACAACTTCACACTCTCTCGGTGTTAACCCAAATCGTGTTTGCATGTCTGTATTTTGGTAGTGATTCGACACCGAAGAAGGAGAAACATCTTTATGAAGTTTGACCATGCTACGAATGATATCGAAGGCATCTTTAAGTGGCGCTTGCGTATATTTTTCCGAGAAAAAAGGCCTATCTTCATTACCAAAAAAAATACCTAACTGCCTATTAGTTGAAATATCTAACAGCAACCCTGCCTCATCGCACCACCCTGTTTTACGATAAAAATTGAGATAATAGTCCGTATGATAAAATCCTTTAGGTGCGAGTTCTTTTAGTGTTAATACTTTAGAAGCCCCGCCTTTTTGGATTTCTTGGTAGAATGGGTCCATTAAATAAGCACCTCGTTGATAGATTCTGTTAATACTATCGCTATTACGGCGCTCTACTTTGGAAAGAAATCGAGGTGGAGCTCCTTTTTCAAAGGAGTAAACAATCGCATTATCGAATGCAATAAGTGAAGACAACCATGATAATAAATTAGGATAAAACTGATTAGTTGCAACAGAATCAATAACATCAGGTAATCTTTCTAGATAGTTCTCCATTCTGCCTCCTCAATCATTAAGTCGTTAATAAAACCATCTGGGCGGTTTCATTTATATTGCTTAAAACTACATAAAGAACACATTATCTTTATAAACTCAACACGATTGTTATTAATATGTTAATCACATCACTCTCCATTAGTAACCCTAATGAATAATTTCATTACATTAGTATTCACAAAAATAGAACTTACATCACATAAAAATAAATATATCCATATATTATGTCAATTAAACGTAAATAACCTAATAAATGGAGAAATAATGTCTAACAATAAAATTATTATCGATTGTGACCCCGGCCACGATGATGCAATGGCAATTTTCTTAGCATTAGGCAATTCAAATATAGAGTTACTTGCGGTAACTACAGTCGTCGGAAACCAAACATTAGATAAAGTTACTCATAACGCACGCGCAATTATGGAATTCGTTAGTGCAAATGATATCCCTATCGCCGCAGGTTGCTCTAGGCCACTAGTGAGAACAATACAGACTGCGCCAGAAGTTCATGGTACAACAGGCCTTGACGGTACTCATCTCCCCGACCCCAAGCTCCCTATTGATCAGCGCCATGCTGTTGACCTAATTATTGATACACTCAAATCACATCCGCCTAAAACAATTACTCTCGTTCCTATTGGGGGGCTAACAAATATTGCTTTGGCAGTGAGAAAAGCACCTGAAATTGTAGAATTAGTAAAAGAAGTTGTTTTAATGGGAGGAGGCTACCATACAGGCAATCGAACTGCAGTCGCTGAATTCAATATCCTTATAGACCCTGAGGCTGCTCATATTGTGTTTAATGAAACTTGGCCTATCACTATGATTGGGTTAGATCTTACACATCAAGCAAGGCCAGACGACCAAATAATGAAAACCATTGCAGCGTTAAACACACCTGTAAGTGATTTTGTTGTTGAATCCCTAAATTACTACACTGCAGGTTACCGCAGACGTAATGGCTATACTGACCATGCCCCTGTTCACGACCTATGTGCTGTTGCTTATGTTATCGACCCATCCATAATGGAAACGATTAAAGCTCCGATTGATATCGAACTGCAAGGTGCTTTAACAACGGGTATGACGGTGACTGACTTTCGCCACCCCGCTAAAGCAGATTGCCACACGCAAGTCGCTACAAAGTTAGATAACCCAAAGTTATGGGATATGTTTATTGCTTCTCTAAAGCAATTAGCAAAATAGAAACAAAAAAGGTAGCCTATAAAAATAGCTACCTTTTCAGTAAATTATGATTTGGTAATTTCTTTTAGTTTTGTGTAACGTCTAATTAATCGCCATTTTAATTTTACTGTAGTTGCATGCGCCCACACAATTTGCCAATAACCCTTATCAAAAAATAGTTGTACCATTTCCTTCTGTACATCTGGTGATTTGATGGCTAATAGCGCTTGAATCACCCCTAAGCCTTCCTTTCCTACCTGCCATAAACAAGCAGGGGCTTGCTTAACTTGTTCAGGATAACGCTGGTAAATATTTAACAGCATATCAATAATCTTCAAATAGGTTTTTATCTTACGGACTGAGCGCTCATCACCACTCAATGAGTGTGAAACAGATTGGTTATGGATTAAATATCGATAGTATTGTTCATTAATAAATTGCACGCGCTTTGCTACGAGCAACACTTCTGTTGTCCAAGGAATGTCTTGGTGATGCAATTTGGGCTCAAAGAAAAATTTGTGTTGGCGCAACATGTCTAAACGATATAAATTCAGCCAAGTTACATGCAAAAACTTGCGTGAACTTAAGCCAATTTCAAGCCACTCAGGGCCTGAAATCACCCCAGTTGACGGGACTTTATTCGGTGGGAAAATTGCCTTTGGAGCATCGCCATTAGTATAAACATAAGTCCCATTACAAGTTGCAACATCGAGGTCATTTGATAATGCGATTTCTAATAAACGTCCGTACATTTGTGGGCTAATTTCATCATCAATATCAGGAAATGTAATGTATTTTCCCGTAGCCTCAGCCATCCCCGTATTACGAGCAACTGAGACACCTTGGTTTTCTTGATAAAGCACTTTCAAATGTACAAATTTATCTGCATAAGACTTAATGATATCTTCACTTTTATCTTTAGAGCCGTCATTTACAACGATCAGCTCCCAATTTTCTAGCTTTTGCGCAATTAAGCTATCAAAAAACTGAGGTAAAAATTTTTCACCATTATATACAGCAACGACAATACTCAAAACTGGCTGAGAAGACATGTATTAACCCTATACCTATCTATTAAAATTTATTTATAAACTAAATAATTAAACCGAATATAAAGTAAAATAGCAGATAGCAATATGTTACTTTACTAAAATTAATAAGTTAGAAAAGAAAAAACCATATTGGTTCCACTGTCATAAAAATTTAATAATTCAAAATTCAGACTTATCAGTTGCAGTGGAATTATCTTATTTGTACATATGGTTTATGTTGTAGTGAACTAATTATCCATTAACTGACCTAATAAACATTAATGACACCTTAAAAAATATTGAGGATACCCTTGTGGCTGGAAGTAGCTTACTCACATTACTTGATGATATTGCCGCTGTACTAGACGATGTTTCCGTCATGACGAAAATGGCTGCCAAAAAAACCTCTGGGGTTTTAGGTGATGACCTCGCGCTAAACGCCCAGCAAGTCACAGGTGTTCGTGCAGATAGAGAGATTCCTGTTGTTTGGTCCGTTGCTAAAGGGTCATTTATTAATAAATTAATACTTGTTCCTTTAGCGTTATTAATCAGTGCCTTTCTTCCTTTGGCTATCACACCACTACTTATGATTGGTGGAGCCTACCTTTGTTTTGAAGGCGCAGAAAAAATAACTCATAAGCTCTTGCATTCTAACGTAAAAGATACTGTTTCCCAAAATCAATTACAGTTATCAGAAGAACAACTTAAGGAATTTGAAAGTAAAAAAATCAAAGGGGCTATTCGTACTGATTTTGTTTTATCAGCCGAAATTATTGCCATCACACTAGGTATTGTTTCCACTACCACTTTTATCAACCAAGTGGCCGTACTCTCTATCATTGCTATCGTAATGACTATTGGTGTATATGGCTTAGTTGCAGGGATTGTCAAATTAGATGACTTAGGCTTTTATTTACAGAAGAAAACCTCTTCTTTATTAAAAAAATGTGGTAATTCATTAATTTATGCTACTCCTTATCTGATGAAAACATTATCTGTTGTAGGGACTGCCGCGATGTTTATGGTCGGTGGTGGTATTCTAACCCACGGTATCAGCTATATTTCAGAATGGATCACCGAAATATCCTTTACAGCAACCTTAACGCCTATCATTGGCAGTACTATGCAGTTTATCTTACCAACTATAATTAATTTATTTTTTGGGCTAGTAACAGGCCTAATCCTTGTTGCGATAATCTCACTATTCAAAAAATTAAAAAAAGCTTAAAACAAAAAGGTAGCTCTATCGATTAGAGCTACCTCTCTTTCTATCATTGATATGATTATCAAAGACACTTTCGATGTATATTATTTTACATATTGATTTACTTCGATATTTAAACTGATCTAAATCAAAAGAAACTCATCTTTAATTTACGCTATAATACGTAAACCTATTTCCAGTCAAACCAAATTTAATCTTATATATCAATAAATAAAAGCATAAAACTTAAAGAAAAATTTTATTTTTTATTATCTATATCGTTATAGATCCAGAAAATTACTACCAAAGTAGTATATTTAATATTCGACCCTTTATGAACAATACGAGAAATATGCATTTTAAGTTCGCTAGCGCTACTCTTTAAGGAAGTGACACATGCCCACACTGTATCGTCGATTTTCAATTATTAACCAAGTGATCGGCCTTATGCTACTTATTGCGATCTTAGGAATTATTGGGATGACGATTTCCAATCGAATGATTTTAAGTGTGCAGGGTAACGCTCATGCAATAAATAAATCTGGTTCACTACGAATGCAGAGCTACAGATTGCTTTCTCTAGTCCCTTTAAATACCCAGAATCAGCGTTATCTCGATGCATTAGAATCTGACCTCATCAGCCCAGAGCTGACTCAAGTTGTAAAGATCGAAAATTTAACGCCTCAATTTGATGAACTCTACAATTATTGGTTACATATCTTAAAACCCTCATTAATGGAAGCAAATGCACCTAACGATGCAAGATACGAAGTTATATCATTTGTAAGTAAACTAGATGAATTAGTTCATAACATTGATGAGAAAACGGAAAGAAAGATTGCTTATGTTGCCATGACACAACTGATTTTTATCAGTTTAGTATTCTTATTACTGATGGGAACTATCTGGCACCTGAGAAGAAAAATTTATTACCCATGGGTTAAATTATTATCAATGGTCAATGCAATTGGACGAAAAGATTTTAGCCAACGCTACCCTAAAAATAATAGGCAAGATGAATTAAATGCGCTAGGAGAAACTCTGAACCAGATGTCAGATGAATTAGCGCTAAGTTATCATCAGCTTGAAGAAAGAGTCGCAGAAAAAACTGCAGACTTAATCACAAAAAATAAGGTGTTATCTTATTTATATCAATCAAACCAAATCCTTCATTCCTCGGATCCCCTCTACTTGCGATTACAAAAAGTTCTTATTGAACTAGAAAACATTACCATACTCAAAAATCTGAGTTTACGGTTGTATGAAGAAAGCAATGAAGCATATTTTCATGAAATATGCTGCCATTCAACCGGATTATCTGAAGCAAATACAAAGCAACTAAAACAACAAGTCACAACCGAGAAACCTCTTAGCTTGCAATGGGATTTATCAGACAATATGCATCGTTATGGCATTATTATTGGTGAGATTGAAGATAATCAAATACTTTCAGATGAACAAAACAATCTCGTTTCTGTTTTAGCAAAACAAATTTCTGGCATGTTAGCAATGGAACACCAAATAGAACAACAGCAACAGTTGCTTATCATGGATGAACGTTCTGCTATTGCCAGAGAACTTCATGACTCTATCGCCCAGTCTCTATCTTGCTTGAAGATGCAAATTAGTTACCTGCAATTACAACCTGATCCATTACCAGAAAAGCCACAACAGTTGTTAACGGAAATGCGTAGCGAGATTAATACCGCATATAGTCAATTGAGAGAGCTATTAACCACATTTAGGCTTAAACTAACGGAACCAGGTCTGCTTCCCTCATTAGAAAGTACCATTAATGAATTTAGCGAACGTATGGGGTATAAAATAGACTTAAATTACGACCTACCCGCAAAAAGTATTTCACCGCATCAATCTATTCATATTATACAAATAGTCCGAGAAGCATTAACCAATATTTTAAAACATGCTAATGCAAAATGGGCTGAGGTTTCATTAAACCAGTATGATGGTATTGTGACTATTACAATTACTGACGATGGTACAGGGATCACGTCAAATACTGATAAACTTAATCATTATGGGCTTATTATTATGAGAGAAAGAGCATTAAGCCTTAATGGCAACTGTTGTATTACACCTAGGCCTCAAGGTGGAACAGAGGTAAAAGTTACCTTCCCTTTATCTGACGCTTAACATACCGGAAAAATCATCTATGGAAAATACAAATATAGTGAACGAAAAATCAACCATTCTACTTATTGATGATCATCCGATGCTAAGAAATGGAGTCAAACAATTGATTAGTTTGGAACCTTCATTACAAGTTATCGGTGAGGCGGGAGATGGTAAAACAGGTATCCAAATCGCTGAAGAGCAAGATCCTGACCTTATCTTACTGGATCTCAACATGCCAGGTATGAATGGTTTTGAAACTCTCGATGAACTCAGGAAGCGAGAGTTGTCAGGTAGAATTATTCTTTTTACCGTTTCTAACTATAGTGATGATTTAGTCAATGCACTAAAAAGAGGTGCCGATGGTTATTTACTAAAAGATATGGAGCCTGAAGAGCTTATCGTAGCCCTTAAAGAAGCAGCAAGCGGTAAGTTAGTTGTCAGCCCAACATTAGCATCTGTACTTGCTGAATCACTAAGAGATAACACCACACAGGATGACAATAATATTGCTTCATTGACACCAAGAGAAGCCGATATTTTAGAACTGATCTCTCAGGGTTTATCAAATAAAATGATAGCTCGTAAACTAGATATTGCAGAAAGCACAGTAAAAGTACATGTTAAACATTTACTTAAAAAACTCAATTTAAAATCAAGGGTCGAAGCTGCAGTTTGGGTTTTACAACAAAAATAATTTTATACTCGCAGCTATATAACCTTATGATAGCTGCGAGTAAAAAATAATTATATTCATTAGTAAATAGCTCTAATATGCAAACTTATATTTTTAATTATACTAAACTACTGAAATCATTTTTATGAAGGAAAATAATATAAATGGAAGATGAATTAATTTTAGTAAATGAACATGATGAACCTATTGGTGTTATGCCTAAATTATTGGCGCATCAACTCGGTCATCTTCACCGAGCATTTTCAGTATTTATTTTTAATGAGCAAAACGAGCTACTGATTCAACAGAGAGCTCTTCATAAATATCATTCAGCTGGGCAATGGGCAAATTCTTGCTGTAGCCATCCTAAACCTAATGAAGATACTCAGAAAGCCGCTGAACGTAGACTTCAAGAGGAGCTAGGCTTTGCCACTCCATTAACGCATATAGGTTCCTTAATTTATAAAGCTGATGTTCAGGGAGGATTAATTGAACATGAGTATGACCATATCTTTATTGGACATTATAACAAGAATATCCAACCAAATAGAGAAGAAGTCTCATCTATAAGGTGGGTAAATCTTACTCAATTAAAACAAGAGATCCTTCTTAATCCTGAAATTTTCACACCGTGGTTTAAAAAAATATTAGAAGAATTTCCTTTATCAGATTTCAAATAAATGTATTTTATCACATTTTATTTATAACTTAATTTTCTCACCTTGCATTTTAATTATAAAAATATTTATCTAAACCTAGAAATATCATAAAAATACATTATAGAGGAAATTAATTAATAATAGCACTAGTTTAATTTCAGGGTAGAAGCATGATAAATTTGTTAATATTTAATATTTCACCACCCTCAATAATAAATATTATCCTTAACTTTAACTTATCAAATACATTCTATTTATCAGTAAACTTCCCTTATATTATCCTATTTATATAATAAGTAATCATATAAAATTCACTACAACCTTGTTCACTATATTTTTTGATTCTACTACCAGATATCGTTTAATTACCATACCAAATGAGTTGTTACTCACTACTTTATATCTGCTAAATACATTCCCCACATCAATACATTAGCAATAAATTACCTATTCTATGGTATACAATGCTATGTATTTAAACGTCCAACTCCCCATCACTAGTGAGCTGTTACTCACTACTTTATATCTGCTAGAGACATTCCCCATTTCAATACATTAGCAATAAATTACCTATTCTATGGTATACAATGAATGCTATGTATTTAAACGTCCAACTCCCCATCACTAGTGAGCTATTACTCACTACTTTGCATTCACAATATCCATTCAGCACACCAATACAACCGCTCCCCCTCCATTGCTTCTCCTAACTCCTGCCATCTCACCATCACTAGCAGCCACCATCCCCTTCAACAAGTGAGTTGTTACTTACTACTTTGCATTTAGAATATCTATTCGTCACACTAATACAACCGCTTCTC